>Ga0075116_10000957_pt1 | contig 13278 bp, 19 predicted proteins | sample AntAceMetag02UKC_FD_69786 | JGI IMG/M metagenome (GOLD analysis project Ga0075116, IMG submission 69786) | Saline lake microbial communities from Ace Lake, Antarctica- Antarctic Ace Lake Metagenome 02UKC | ecosystem: Environmental > Aquatic > Non-marine Saline and Alkaline > Saline | place...
ACCATTATAAAAAGTAGTTCCACTTTCTGTTGAATCTACTATAATGACAGGTGCAGTTAAATCAGTTATATTTAATACATCATAATATGCTGCACGTCTTTCACCACAACCTACACAATTAGCTGCTACCCTAATATCATATAAATCTCCATATGCTTTACCATAAAAAGTACCAGATACAAAACAAGTAGATGTAAATGGAGAACATAATACTCTAGGTATATTCATTGAAATATTAGCAAATATTCCCATATCGTCCCATGTACCAGAACCAGGATCTCTATATTGCCATTTTGCACTAAATCGTTTTGGACAACTACTACCACTATAACTCCATTGAGCAGAAGTTGAAATACCATCATCCTTATCTTCTTCCATTGGCCAAGTAGGTGAAGTCATAATTAAAGAATTAATAGAACAAGTTGCTGCTTCACTGTATGGTATTACAAATACCATTAAAATTATTGTTACTAAAATTACGGATTTCCATTTCATTTTATTTTATACCTCTCTGATAATAAAGTCTCCATCTATTACCAACATTTGGAAGTTGCTCACATTTATAAACGTTGCCTGTATCCCTCCAGTAGTAACATTCAATAAACCAGAAACAGTTCCACCATTACTTAGATTAGTATCTACTGTCTGTGTTTCCCATACAGATTGATTTGCAATTATATTATTATAAGCATAATCGTAAAATGTTAAATTAGTCCATATTGGGCCTACTTTCTCGGATTCATTAGTATCAACATAACTCCAATTTATAAGTAATTTGGTACTATTTGCTTGAAACATAATATTCGCTGAGGTATTAACATTATTAACTTTTGTTTCAAGTGTACTAATATTAGTTTTTATTCCTGAAATATCGGTAGTAACTAAAGTCATGTTACCTTTTAATCCAACAATATCTGCTAACATAGCTGAAATGTTTGTTTTTATTAATGATACTGCAATAGATTCATTTGTATCTGGAATTGTTGTATCAACAAAACTCCAATTAATTAATAAATTGGTACTATTCGCTGCATTTATCATTTCAAGAGTGGTATTCCAGGTATTAGTATCTACACTAGGCAACCCTATATCGGTACCGTTCCAAAATAATCCTGAAGCATTCATATAAAAAGATACATTATTATTATCAGAAAAATTGAATACAGGACCAGTACCATATTGATTAAACCATAAAAATGGATATGAACCTGACCAATTATACATTATTCCAGAAGTTCCATAATCTACATCACTAACTTTACAAGTACATCCGTCATATACTCCAGTTAAACCAGCGATAGTACATGAACCTGTATCTTCAACTTCACAACCATTAGTTAAATTAATTCCTCCAGCATCACAATCTATATAGCCACTATTACATTCACAAGTTGTACAATCGGCACGATTATTGTTAAGGCCACCAGTACAAGCAGTAGTACCTATTAAAACTTCACAACCGTTACCGTTTCCTCTAGGAATATAATTTGCAGATTTATTATCATTATCAGTATCATCATTATCACAATCATAACGACTAGCACCACTACAAGTACAATTACCTAAAATACCTGATCCGGCAGAATCAAAACATTCAGTATATACTGCATAATTATCACAAGTAGCACCAAGATCAATTTCACAATCAATATCATCAGTATCACAATTTAAATAATCAGATCTACAATTCCCACAAGTTGTTGCACCAAAAACATTGGCAATACACGTAGTATCTCTTTTTTGAGTTGTATAACAAGTAGAATTTCTATCACACCAAAAATTGCCATCATTGTTACAAAATGGTGCAGGAGTATTATAATCTTCACAATCAATAATATATCCTCCATTAAAAGAACCGGAATAATCTGTATTAGAACTAGCTGTACCTACAGGTGCAACTATATTACTTGGATTTGTACAATATTGGGTAGTACCATCAATTCCACAAACCAATTCACCTTCAACTAAACAATCACCGATAATATTTGTAGGACAATCATTAAAATCATTTACCCATGTAGAAGCATTAACTGTTCCAATCATTAAAATTAATAATATTATATATTTTATTTTCATTTTACCACACCTTACAACACGCTAAAGGAATTTCACTAAAACATTCCCCCGTTAATCCTTTATTATTAGTAAACGACCAAGCATTACCATAATAATCTCCTGTATCATCAGTAAATCCATTACAATCATTAACCATTTTAATTCCTACACCTAAATACTTAGCACCACCGCCCATAACATAAGCTGTACCTGTCCAAGAATCAATTAAAGAAACATTCTTTAAATGATATGTCGCAATAATTTCAAATTCTGTACATAAATGTGTACCTGTAAAGTTATAATCACAAATTGCATTTCCAGCTTCATAACCAGTTAATGCACCATAACTTAAATTTGCTGTCATTAAAGTAGTAGTTTTATTAAAGAATACTGATTCGTTAGTTCCACTACTAATTATATTACTCCAATTTATAATATATCCTGAAGCATTTGCAGCAGCTAACATTTCTTCTGAAGTGTTCCATGTATCTGTTTCCCAAATAGATTGATTTGCTTGTACATTTAAATAAGTCCAATCCCAATATGAGATATTTCCCCATAATTGACTTACCCTATCAGATTCATTTGTATCTGTATCAACATAAGACCAATTAATTAATAATCCACTATTATTAACAGCAAGTATCATTTCTGTTGATGTATTCCAAGTATCAACAGCACTTATTCCGGTTAATTTACTACCATCACCGATAAAGTAATTTGCAGTTATATTACCAGTTACATTTAAATCTAAATTATGTAATGTAAAAGTATAATTTAATAAAGATATTCCGTCCGAACCAAATCCATAACTTCCAGTACCATTAACAGTTACATTATCCCCAAAAGCAAATGATAGATAGCCATTTGATATTGTACTTTTACCGATACTTACAGAATTATTCCCATTAGCATGACTATAACTACCCATTGCTAAAGATCTTAAACCTGAAGCAATAACTTGAGTTCCAATAGCTGTAGAACCTTCACCACTAGATGTACTTGCGTAACCTAAAACACTTGAATCTTCTCCACTTGCAGAAGAAGCATAACCTAAAGCTATTGCCCGATAATTAGCAAATGAAAGACCTCCACCAAAAACCATAGCTTCAGTTTGATTTGCATAAGCACCACTTCCAATAGCTACACTACTGGTCCCATAAGCTTTAGCATCTAATCCAATAGCTACAGAATAACTTGCTGTTGCTGCTGAACCTCCACCAAGTTGTAATAATGGGGCATAAAAAGTATTTGAAGATATTGTAGTACTAGTAATATTTACAGTATATGTGGCATCAGTAACTTTAAGAGGTCCGGTCATAGTATCTCCTGTAATTAAAACAAAAACGTCACTGATATTTGTGCCGTTAAGATATATGGTTGTAGATACATTTAAATCATCTAAAAATGCACCAGATCCATAATATTCATCAGCAGTAACATCTCCTGAAACAGCTATATCATCTGCTGAAATATCTGCAACATAAAGATATCGCCATCTATAAGGACCTGAACCCAAATCTATAGCTAAAGTCGTATTGGGTAATAAATGGCCAGTCATAGAATCTCCAGAAAGGTTTACGAAATAATCTGCAAAATCGTATGAAGTGTTCCAGGTATTTGTATCTCCACCGCCACCTACACCTTTAGATTGACATTGCCAATCAGTAATGGACGTATTATAAAAAAGTCCTTGAGTATTCGGACATACAGATAAACCAATAGTAGTTCCATCGATACTTATGGGTGAAGAATTAATTAAAGAAGGTCCAACTAAATTTACATTAGCTGAACTAGAAGAAATTAAAACTAATAAAATCAGTGTGGCTAAAAACCATATTTTCCTCATACACTATCCGCCATCATCTCCGTCGGGTGGCAATTCCTTGTTCGCTGGTTCAGTTGTACCCGTTCCAGTAAATGATTCTATTCCTCGTAATAATCGGTCAACATCATTTTCCATTGCCTTTTGATCTTTACTGGTATGGTCAATCATATACTTCCAATTATCCGAAGTAATTTTCAATGCGATTACTGCAAAAACAAAGATAATTCCCATCGTGATAACGGGTTTCATTGCATTCCATTTATCTTTTTTTCGATGTTTTTCAATTATCTCTTTTTGCATGAGTTCTGCCCATGCCTTATCATCTTCTTCAATAACGTCATCACATAAAGCCCATTTATGTCGGATAAGTATTTTCTTCTTATCTTCTATAATAATATGGCCGTTATCGTCACGTTTGTAAGTGTATACTTCGTTTTGCATACTAGGTATTCTGTACGCATATCTACCCACAGCCAGTTTTAATATATAAATGTTTTTATTTTTTCCATTTGTGGGTATCTGGACATCTAAAGGAGGGATAGGTCGACGTAATACTTGACCATCTACGCCACGTAAACCTTTAATAATTATATATTTACCGTTTTTAGCTAATCTACCATAATATTTACTTGAATGTTCAATAATTGTATCATTAACTTTTTCTGCATATATAATAGAATATCCTAAACCTTTAACTTTAATGAATTTATCATATAAATAATATCCTAAAACTAATATAAATAAACCTATAGCAGTCATAGGTAAAAGTCCTGTAAAATATTCAAACATTGTTATCACTCCTTTACTTTATATCCCTGGTTGAGCAGTAGGATTATTCTGTCCTTGCAAACTTAACCTGTTATCATCGTGTCTACGTTGACCATCATCAATAGCTCTACTATAAATATTAAATATAAACGCATCTAACATTTCTATGATGGGAGTCCGATCTGAAGATGATACACCCCATATCTTTCTTCGTTTCATCATCCAAAAAAGTATAGAAACAGATAATCGTTTTGTTTGATCGTGCGCCCATTCAGGTGAAATGTTACTATTCATTGTATGTTTATTTGCTATCGGATCTAACATCATACTTAATTGCTTTATCCCTAATTCATTTATCATTGGAGGAGATACAGGTTCGAATTTAGATGATCCAGGACTATATTCATATCCTCGCCATATCATTTTTAAATTTTCTAACTCTTTCTGTGTATCTACATGAGCTAAAGTAGTATCTTTAATATCTTTTAATAAACTCGGTAAAGCATCACGTTGTAAATAATCTGCTACACCATCATTATTTTTATCAGAAGTTAAAGCAGTAGGACTTGACATAGTTTCTACTTGATTGTTAGAAATAGGTTTAATCTTAGGTTTCTTCTTCGCAAACATGGTTTCCAATATTCTTTAATAGTTAATTTCTATTTAAATGTTTCTATATTGTTTAGCATTACGTCTCTCCTTTTAAAAGAACACGTAGTGTTCGTTAAGAACACCTCTCGTTTCAAGAGCAGAGCGTTGTCTCGTAGGTTCCTTATAATAGTCCGGCTCTAGAACTACATCTAATAACGATAGCTCACGCTACCCTGTTCATGAACGCTTTATACGGCAAGTCGACCTACACAATTTTTTAGGAGATTGCACTCCGAAAAAAGATACTACGTTTCTTTCGCTTTCGCGCCGTCCGCAGCCGGGGATCACGCCCGGAAGTTTCCTTTCGAAAATCTTGTTCCATATGACTTTGCTGTAAAACGTTTAATTCTAAATCATGATAGATATATAAATCTTTCTAAAATGAATTATTTACCATATAGAAAACAATTAAAATAAAAAAAAAGAAAGGGCAGTTTAACAGCTCCATCGAAGAAGTTGAACCCTTTCTACCATATAGCTAACATGACAATGATACTCAATATCGTTTATTTATTTAAACCTTTCTATATGAATGTTTAACATATATCTTTAAGATATAAACCAAACATATATATATAACCTATATCCTTAACCTATATATGAGAAAGAAGAAAGAATTAAAACCAATGGTTGTTACTCTAGAAGTATATAAAAGATTGAAAGAAGATTGTAAACACTTCCAAGAAACAATAGGTGGTGGCATCTGGTCACTATCAGACACGATAACTGAATATCTAAAGATAATGAATAGGTGATTGAAATGGAAACAAACATAGAAATATTTAATACAATAACAAAATCGATAGAAAGACCAGGTGTAGAAACTTTAATAAAGCACTTAAAAGATGATACAGATTATTTTAAAGCCCCTGCATCTACTAGATTTCATTTAAATGTTCCAGGAGGATTATTACAACATAGTTTGAATGTGTATCATAAATTCCATAAACTATTAGACTTACATGATGTGCATTTAGAATATGATACAATAGCCATTGTAAGTTTATTCCATGATCTATGTAAAATTTATCTATACAAACCAAACATATTAAAGAGTGGTTTAAAATCAGAAGCAAAACCATACATCCATGATGAATTATTCCCATTAGGTCATGGAGAAAAATCACTTTCGAGAATCAGAGATTTTATTAGTCTAACACCAAGAGAAGAAATAATGATAAGATGGCATATGGGTTTATTTGATAGAGAGTTCATGAAATATTCTGATAAGATTAAAGATTTATACCCTGAAGCAATATTATTTCATATGGCAGATTGGAGTGTAAGTATCTTTGAAGATACGTATACTAAACAAAAATGACTATAAGAGAATTAGTTTTTTTTATAATTGGTTTTTTAGTTGCAACGATAATGTTGCACTTATTATTCAGTTATGGAATGGCCCATATTTTAGATCATATAAGCATAGGTAATGTTGAAGTATTAGTTAATGAAACAAAAATGGTTGATTATATATTAAAAGTAAGTCAATATTAGAAAAAGAATGAGGAATTACTTCCTCTTTTTAGAAGCCATTTTCAAGTTTTTTAACTGATTCCCAAAATGATTGTACTACTTGTTCTACACGATTACTTGAATCGTTTATCATCTTATCTCTTGATTCGTTAGTTATTTTAATTATCATATTTAGAATAAGGAAGAGGAATTATTTCCTCTTTTTAGATGGATTCTTACGATTATGTCCTTTAACTCTTATTCTTTTCCCACCCTTGAGTGTTCTCATATGACCATCTACCCTATTTTGTTTACGTTTACCCATTTCAATTACCTCCTTCTCCGTTTTGGAAATTCATTCTCTATCTTGATATTAATTGTACCTGATTGTCTTGGTGATGCACGTTTTTTGGGTGCTTTCCTCTTCTGAACCCGTTTCTTAGTCTTTTTTTTAGATGGTTTGACTGCACCCCGACCAACGACATCTAATGCACAATCTCTTTGAGATTCTGTCATTTCTTTTCTCCCAATGCCTGCCATGCCTTCCAAATCCATTCCGAAAATGAGAGTTCTTCCTTTTCCCATTTTAATAACTCCCGAAATTGAACGCCCTATCTAGTCTACCTTGACGTTTTTTAGGTTTTGATTTCTTTCTAACCTTTTTACGTTTAGGTTTTGATTGAGATTTTTTATTTCCACCACCAAGAGATACCCTGACAACTACATCATTTCTATTTCCGGTAGACGGTGATGATTTCTTCTTTTTAGTTTTTAATTTTAATTTCGATTTCTTTTTAATCTTTTTAGGTTTTACTCTATTTCTTGCTATGCCTTTATCTAATTCAGTTGCAAAATCAACTAAACCTCTACCGATAGCTTTTGCACCCCCACCCAATTTCTTACCGAATTGTTTAGACGCTGCACGGGCTTTAGTTGCTTTAGCCTTTAATGGCACACGTTTAATTTCGTTCAACTTTTTAGTTAAGAATTTTGCCCTAACTTGACGACCTTTTTGTTCTTTTAATTGTTTCTGGAACCTAACAGATTCAGCAGTCTTTGTACTTTGTTTTCGTAACTTAGCTTTAATCTTTTTAGTTTTTCTATCTTCACGTTCTAAAACTATTTCACGATGACGAGCTATAATGTTTCGTAACGTAATCTTAGCCATCAGAACCCCTCCATGTCATCAAGCCACATATCAGCTTCTATAAATTCTTTATAATTTTCGTACCATATCATTCCTTCTTCCATTTTTTCACCTTATTTCTTATTCCTTGCACTAAAGCCCTTGAATTTTGCTCTATTCCTACCATGCTTTCTTACAAACAACTTATTCTTTAAATTAGATCTCTTGTGCTTATGTACAGTGATCGGTTTATTCAAAGTTATTTTCCCTGATCTTTTTTCAAATCCAGTGTAAAATTTTAACGGTGGTCCTGCTTTTTGTCCTAATCCAGAAAGGGTTGGTTGAAATTGGAAATCTATTATTCCCCGACTCTTTTTACTTTTTTTAGCTAACCGGATTAATTCATCTTTTAATCTAAATCCAAACGGAGGTTTACCCTTTTTCTTTTTTCCTCCACCTGTTGGTGGTACAGGATCAAAAGGTATTAATTGTGTATCTGTAACTTGGACAGGTATACTATCAGGTGTAATCTTTTGAGTGAGTGCAACACCAACCGCAGTAGCTGAGATAGGTATAATCTTTAATGATTTTATCTGTCCTGCTTTCTGGTCTTGTTTACCTGTAACTTTATCTTTAATTCTTTCAGCAACATCAGGTACTACTCCTTCACTTGTACTAGTTTTTGGAGTAGGTTTTGTTCCTGCTTTAGTACCAGAAGATTCTTCAAGTTTACTTAAAAATGTACCTTTACCCTTACCAGGTTTACCGTCTTTAGGTTTAGTTTTAAATTTATCTGAAGGTAATCCTTCATCGCTTTTTGCCTTTTGTGAAGTTTTAGGTTTATCTGGTTTTGTTGAAGTCTTTGATTTAAGATCAGGTTTTTCAACTTTTGGTAATTTTGGTTTTTCAATTAAAAGTATCTGATCTCCAACTTGTTTCGCAACCATTTCAGGTTTATCACCGACAGACTTTTTAGGTTTATTTAAATCTTTTAATATCTTTTTATTTCCTTTAACATCTTCACCAAGAACACTAAGAACTTTTCTACTTTCAGGAGTTTTAAAATCTTTAGCTAATCCTTTATCGGCTTTATCAATAACATCTTTAAGTATTTTATCAATTTGTCCCTGGTTTTTAGTATTCTTTAATTTATCAAGTATTTCTGCTTTACTTTCAAATAATAATTTCTTTGCACGTTCACTCTTAAAAAATTCTCTTCTATTTAAGTCAAACCGATCAAATTCTGACATTGCACGATTTCTACGATTAGATAATTTATCTATTTTACTTTGTTTCGCTTGGGCCTTTCCTTTTTTAATTTCTGCATTTTGTTCTTTGAATTTTTTATCAAATATTTCTCTTGATTTCTCTATCCTTAATTTAGCGTCATCTTTTATTCTATCTTTGATTTTTTTTAATGTTATTTTATTAGCTTTTTCATTAATCAAAGCCTGTTTTTCTTCAATTAAACGTTCAGCTATACCTTTCTTAAATTCTTTAGATTTACCTTCTTTCTTTTTTAATTGTTTTAATTCTCTCTTGGCTTTACCCTTTAATTCGGCAGACTCTTTTCCATAAATCTTTTTTGTTAATTCTATCTCTTTCTTTATTGCTTTATCAAGTAATTTCATTTTTTGTTTTTTAACGGCATTAGCATCTCTAATAAATGGATCTAATGTTCCTTGACCTTGCCTAATTGCTTCTTTTTTTAGAGAAGCTTTATCCACTTTAACTGTTTTTTCTGCTAATTTAGCCACCTTTGCAGCCTTCTCAGCAGCTCTAGCTACTTTTACTGCTCTGGCTTTTAATATTTTCATTCTTGCTACTGCACCAAAACTTAATAATATAACCATATCAGCTATAGCTTCAGGATCACCGTTAACTACTGCCCTTTTTGCACTTACAGCAGTATCAACAAATACACCTGAAGCTGCTTTTACTCCTTCTTTGTGCATAAGTTTTAACTCTTTTTTTACAGCTTTTTGATCTTTTTTATTTAATGTAGCTAAATTTATTGCACCGTTAATAGAACCTACTAATTGTGAACCTAAATTTGCTAATTCTACAGGTAATGCTGCGACATCTACAACTCCTCGACCTATAGCTTTATCAACTTTTTTTATCCATTTATCATTTTCTTCTGTTGTCAATCCAGAAGTAGCTTTGAATTTTTCTTTAAATTTATCGAATTTCTCTTTAATTTTTTGACGTTTAAAATCTGCTTTCAATATATCTTGTCCGAATTTACCTAAATCAGCTTTTGCCGTTAATGAAGGTTCTTTTTTTAATACTGGTGCAGCAAAGAAACTTTTAACTTCTTTAAATTTAGAGAAATTAGCTTTATCTTCTTTCTTTTCTGCTGTAAGATTAAATAATCCTGGTTTATCAGCAGATCGTGGTAAAGGAGTTTTCCCAAACAAACTAATTTTAGGTTCAGGTTTAATTTGTTTTACTACTTTAACTGTATCTGTTTTACGTAAATCTTGAGGTTTTATCCCTCTACTAGAAATATCTAAGAATCTTGCATGAGCTTTACCTTCAAAGTTTTTTCCTGAAAAGAATGTAACAGGTTTTTTTCCTGTTTCTGTTAATTTAACTTCAGTTCCACCAAAGACGGTGATCTCTTTGACTTTACCTGATTTGGGATCTGTAATTTTTCTAAAACTAGTTACAGGTGCTTTTACAAAAGTTCTACCAGTTGCAGCTTGTTCTCGACGAATAGCTACCCGAGTTTTACCAGGATGAAGAGCTTTCTCCTTTGCTGTTTTTTGTTGAAATTCTTTAACTGTATAAGGATTCTCTTTTGAACCTTTACGGGGTTTGTCTACCATATGATATCACCTGCGAATATATAATTATTATAATCAGAATTAATACTATTTAAAAGTTTCCAAATTACCATTTTCAAATAAAAAAAAATAAAAAAAAGTTGGTTTATTCCTTCCTTGAGACAAACTTTATTATACCAAATCCTATCAAAGCGATAACAAATATTGCTACCCAATTTTTAGGTTCAGATAATCCAGTTATGAAGTCGTCAACAGTGTTACCCATAGTCCCGATCGCTGTCTGATTTATCGTATCACATGATCCGACAGTCGTTGCAGTTCCGGTACAACATACATCTGCTGTAGTATTGTAGTAAGATTTGTCTGCAAAACAAATAAATTGTCCGCTTCCACTTGTTTTTATGCCACCTAAGATGACCATAAAAATTACTAACAATACTGCTAATATACCCCATAACGTTAGTTCGTCCGTAAGTGTTTTTGCTAGTGCCATATTCAATACCTCCTGGGCGTGGTTAATTCAGGAGGAGAAAAAAATCTCCTCTTGGAAAACCGAAACCCTAGTACAGTCTAATTACGCTGACTGACGAATTTGATAATACCGAAACCGATCAAAGCAATAACGAATATTGCCACCCAATTCTTGGGTTCACTAAGACCAGTAATGAAATCATCTATCGTGGTATTGGTTGTGGTTGTACTACCAGTTACATCTTTGAACTGATTCAAGATTATCATAACTAATACAAGTGTAATAGCTAGAATTCCCCATTGAGTCAATTCTCTGTTTAACATTTCGCCAATTGCCATTTTTCATTTACCCCTTACATATTATAATAAAAGCCATAAAAAAACCCCTATCATGGACTTTTACGAATATCTTAAAGAAAGTCATCATATTTAAATGGTTGTCACACATCTGTTACAAGGTTTTATAAAGAGAAATTATATTATTTAAGACTTTCTGTTTTTTTATCACGGTTTACAGACACTTTTGCAAAGAATACCATCCATTCTAAAACACTCATGCTATATAATTTTCCACCTTTACGAAGTTTTATCTTAATTTTAGCAATTAAATACATCACACTTGACGCTAATAAGAAAAATATACATAATAAAAATAAAGAAAAAAGAATATTACCGATCTGTAACCAAATCATAAAAAAAACCCTAAAGAACAAACCATTTAATCGGTTATGTCACTAAATTTCACTGTATGAGGCATATCACTAAGTTCTTTCTTCATTACGGTGATTTGTTTTTTTAGGGCCTCGGCCGATGAAAAGTCTTGCTTTTTAATGAATGCTTTCTGTTTATCAACTAAAGCTTTAATCTTTAATTTTACTGCATCCTTATCGGAATTAAGTTTTATTCTTGCAGCTTCACGCTTTTTTGTTAAAGCTGCTTTAACTACCGGATCAATTCCAAGATTTACACTATGTACTAGATAATGTTTATCTTCTTCTTTATCAGAAAATACAAACACTCTACGTCCTTTTAAATCTACTGGAACTTCTAACTCTTTAAGAACTATCCATAATCTCTTTTGACCTTTCTTATTTGTCATTTCTTTGGTTTCATACGTCTTTTTTAACTTTTCCAGGTCTAATTCTGGTAATTTTTCTCTTTCTACTGTTTCTTCTGCCATTTTCTTAATTTCCTCCTATGTTACTAAAAAGTTCTTACAATTTGGACAAATAACTTGACTACTCCAACAAGATCTTTGGCCCATGTTTCTTTTAATAACTATTAATCTCGTAAATGTATGACTACAATAGTCACAATCATACGTCTTCTCTTCATCATATTCTTGTTCTCTTCCACGAAAATTAACTTTTATCACCATTTTAACTTAATCCCTCTCCCCATTCTGATATTTCATTGTAATGAGTAATAGAAAACCAAATCACCCATATGAAAATGGCTAACAGAACAAACTCAAATTTGTAAGCGTTTATAAATTCACTAATCTTGTTAGCATTAATGACTCCAGCTCCCAAAGGCATTTTATTTAAAGTATTTTATTAAATGTTTCGTCTGTTCTAGGTATTCGTATTCATTCAAAAAGATAACATCTTTATAAATGTTGTCATTACACTGTTTTTTTAAAAGATTTAAAGATAATTCCTGATACTCATGCAACAACCTAAAACCATGTAAAGTTCTTGATGTTGGTGGAATAATCGTTGCTTGAATATAATTCGAATCAAAGAAATTCAATTCATCTATCTCTTTTTCAATATTTACTCTTTCTTTTTTTCCATCTTTTTCCCATAAATAATATTTCATATTAAAATCAGTTAATAAATAGTTTAAATTTAATTTAACTTTTTGTAAGAAATATCTATAATGGCGACGTATAGCAAAATAATTTATACCCCCAAACCATAATTCTTTATTTTTTACTTTCTGTTGATGTAATCCATCTTTAACTGTGTTCCATACTGCGCCCATCTTATCACCTTTTCCTTTTATAACTAATTTTTTCTGTTTTATAATTCCAGAACTTTTTTGTACGACATTTAGATTTAATAAATTCTCTTATCCTTTCTTTTGAATAGAATTCACCAACTCTTCTCCAGGGAGTATGAAAAGTTCCACCG
>Ga0075116_10000958_pt1 | contig 13271 bp, 9 predicted proteins | sample AntAceMetag02UKC_FD_69786 | JGI IMG/M metagenome (GOLD analysis project Ga0075116, IMG submission 69786) | Saline lake microbial communities from Ace Lake, Antarctica- Antarctic Ace Lake Metagenome 02UKC | ecosystem: Environmental > Aquatic > Non-marine Saline and Alkaline > Saline | place...
ACAAGGATTAACGATATATGATATTTGAAGTAAATATTTACTTCTTAAGTCAAAACTCCTTGTTCCTTGTTCGGATATCGATTTCAACTTTTCAACCTATCAACCATCAACTTTTATATCCCTTTTTTCTTCCCAATCACCTTCTTCTCCTCCTCTCCACCTCTCCTCTTCTCCCCCTCTAATCTTTTCTCGACCATCCGGCAGATCCTCTCTACGTTCGGACTCCAGCCGGAAGGTCTTACGTTTTACGCCTGACCTCCGTTCCGATACATATCGGAACTCCGCTCAAGATGACCCTCCTACGCTAAAGCTACGGAGGGCAGGCAGTTTATGTTGCATTTCAAAAAGCCTTATATTTTCTTCTTCGTACCTTTGTGTACTTTGTGCCTTTGTGTGAGGTCTTTACGACTTACGTTTCACGACTTTAAATACATATCCGCTATATGCTTCTGTTTTGATGCAAAAAGTATTTTTCTTTATTTCATCTTTTTTTATTTCAGGAGTCCCATTTAAGCATTCCAATTGTTGGATATCAAGTTCTTCCGGTAAAGAAACAATGATCTCCCCAGGGGAATTCTTGCGATAGATCACCGTTAGGATCTTTTCATTGAAATCTGAGCGCATATATGCATAGACTTGCTCATCTGCCCGTATTGTATAGTAGTCCCCGTAACGCAGTGCCGGATGTTGAGAGCGCAGTGCTGTCATAGCCGAAACATATTTCCGTAGTTCTTTCTGTCTCTTATTAAGCGTCCAATCCATTTCACGCCGGTTATCGGGATCTGCAGCACCTGTCATGCCGACTTCGTCTCCATAATAGATCACCGGCGGTCCGGGTATGGTCATCAAATAGGTCATGTACATTTCGATCTTATCATATGTTATAGGATCATCAATCTCGATATCTTTATGCCAACCAACTTCCTGAGCATTATCGCCCCAATCAAGATCATGTTCAAGATAGGCGGGGTAACGAGGTTGATCATGACTATCCATAAGATTTGCCATCAGATGATTTTGACCATAGATATCCACGACCCTTTCCATTTCAGCCGCCAGACCTGAAAAACTTTCATTATCCATCGCAAATGCATAACGAGCCGGCCAATATAAGTTAAAGTTAAATTGCGCCGATAATTGACCGTTATTAACATAAGAATGTATCAAAGAATGATCACCAAAGGTTTCACCTATCTGGAAAACATCCCTATCGGGGAATTCCTTGCGGATCTCACGAGTCAAAGAACGCCAGAATACATTTGGGACATGTTTAACTGCATCATGACGGAAACCATCGATATTGTAATTTTTTAACCAATAGATGGCATCACTGACCATGGTATCGATCGCTTCTGGAGCATTGGGATAATCAAAGCTTGGCAGATAGGATTCAAACCATGTCGTTAAACGGTATTCGTCGAACAAACGAAGATTTTTTCGACCATCAGGCAGCTCGTACTGACCAAACCATTCGGGATGCTGTTGGTAATAGGGGTGTTCCTGATGTACATGATTTGAAACATAATCCATCAAAACCTTAAGATCTTTTTTATGTGCAACCGTGATCATTGTATGAGCATCATCGTTTGTTCCATAATGAGGATCTACATCCCGTCCCGAGATCGGCCAATAGCCGTGATACCCGCTGAACATGCGATGAGGGGGAGATGTCTCATAAAAGGGATTGGGCGTATTTTTAACAATGGGCAACACCCAGATCGTATTGATGCCAAGCTCATTAAAGTATCCGTCATCCAGCTTTTGAATGACGCCCTGAAGATCTCCACCCCGGAAATTAGCTCTGTCGGCAAGTTTTGCATTTAGAATAGGGTCGTCATTGGTAGGCGTTGCATTGTAAAATCGATCGACCATCAGTGAATACATAATAGCATCTTGCCATTTAAATTTACCGTTATTGGCCACCGGGACACCATTTTCCAGGATCACTTCTGCAAGATTAGATGTTGTGATATCACTTGTCCAGACAAGCCGTACTCGTCGACTTGTTTTGGCTATTTTTTCAGGGATGTGAAGTGAGACGATTCCGTTTGCCACCCTGATGCTTGATGATGGTAAACAATGATTGTCAATGAGTGCCATCATGCCGCTCTTTGATATCTCATCTTGATAGTCATTGGGAATAATTTGAAATTTCAATTCGAGGCCATTATCCGAATCCTGTGATACCGGAGTTAGAAATGGTGTGCTTCCGCTAAAGTTAGGCAGGACTTTCAAGGGTGAATTATAACCGCCAAGACCATTGGGGATCGAGTCGGGATTTAACGGATCGAGGATTTCCCGGCCGTCAACCGAGAACAAATATTCGTATTGGCCGGGTTCAAAAGGAAGACTAATTGAAAACTTCCCATCGTCATTCTTTTTCATCATCAATTGATTGCGCAGCCAGAAATTGAAATTACCAAAGACTGAGACTTGTTTTACATCCAAATCAGGGGCATAAGAGAATGTAATATATTTACGTTCAACCACTTTTACGGGAAGATCATAGCGCTTGTTGTTGAAGCGAAAAGAAAGACGTGTATAACCTGAAAAATCTTTGTCGGCATAGAGGACCAATTCATTTTTTTCCGCTGAAAATTTTGTATTCACATGCGGATGATCGTTAAATGATAATGAGCTGTAATCTTCCGCATATAACATATCCTGAACGGCAATACTTATTGAGTCACCGCTGAATACAAATTGCACGAGAATAATATCCAATTGAGTTACAGAATTTGATCCGCAGCCAAAGAGAAACATTAACATGATACTAAAGAGGAATGATCTTTTCATATATAACTCCCAATGGGTTCTGACAGTCTGTTTTTGGTTGGTGAAAAATAAAGTATAATAGCAAGATTAACAATATAAATGTTGATGCTAATCTGTCAAAAGTCGGTATAATTTATAATAAATTGATTGGCTTAAAAAATAATAGTTCTTATAATTAGATAATACACAGGAGGAAATATCATGAAAGTAATCATTGACACCACATGTCAAATAGAAAACAAACGTATTAAAGAGTTGAACCTTGGTATCATAGACTATCCACTTACTTTGAACGGGGAAAAATATGAGCAAAATTGGGACATGCCCAATATCAGGGAAGCGAAAGATAAATTCATCGAATTATTACGTGAAAAGAAGAACAGATCGGGAACTTCCGGGATCACCGAAAAGCAATTTATTGATACATTTGAAAAATATAAGGGTGAAGAGATATTGCTTATTACCCAATCAATAAACAATACTAAGGCCACCGGTAATTCGTTGAGAAAAGTATTGGAAGAACATCCCGAATACGATGTAAAAGCCTTTGATACGGAGATACTTGCTTCCGGTGTCGGTGCGCAGGGACTCGCCTTGCTTCGGGAGATGAAGAAGAAAAAACTTACTCGCGATGAATGTTATGCACTTCTGGAAAAAAACCGTGCCAATGCTTTTGTTGTGGGTGTCCTTTATGATCTTTTTTATTTGCATCGTAGCGGACGAACCAATTTTGCTAAAGCAGCCATGGCAACAGCCTTGGGTTTGTATCCCTTGCTATCATCAACTCCTCAGTCCGGGGTGTTGAAGTCTACCGGCAAAGTCCGCAATTTTAAACAGGCAAATGCCCGTTTTATTGATGCGATAAAAGAACAAATGGCAGCACGGAACAGTCAAACACTTACCGTCACCATGGCATATGTAAATGAGCATATCAAAGAGTGTTTGCATATGAAGGATGTACTTGAAAAAACCGCTGAAGAGTTGAATTGGGATATTCAGATAGATATAAACTACAGCAATTTTTCTCTCCTTCCCCATATGGGCCCGGACTTTTATGAAATGGGCTATGTCATCGGAACGTGAGGAAGAAGCCGAAAGCCGGAAGCCAGAAGACGATACTTGGTAAATAATTTGTCTGGAGGCGTGATAAGTGCTGGGTGTAGGGAATAGACACCTGTCCTGCGAAGCTTTAGCGTAGAAGGATGCCTATTCCGAAAAGCAATCACAAGGCAGAAGGCCATATGATTAAAATGTATTACCCAAATTTCTAAATAGAATTAAATCTTGTATAAATAACCCCGTTATAATAAATTGAGCGGGGTTATTTTATAAGGCACAGTTATAAAATAAAAATACACACAGAAGGGAAAATATGACTTACAATTCTATTGTTTTAGTTAAACAAGTACCTGATACTGCAAATATTTTTGGTGAAGTAATGAAGCCGGATGGAACGGTAAACAGAGCAAAATTACCGACTATTTTCAATCCGGAAGATAAAGTTGCCTTAGAACTTGCATTACAGGTGAGAGATCAATATGGCGGTAAAGTAACTGCTGTTACAATGGGTCCGCCAAAAGCTGCAGAGCTTTTAAAAGAATGTCTTTATATGGGCGCCGATGATGTTGTTTTGGTTACAGACCGCAAATTTGCCGGTGCTGATACGCTTGCTACATCTTATGTATTGAATAAAGTTATTGAGAAGATAGGTAACTTTGATATTATTTTTGCCGGAAGACAAGCTATTGACGGCGATACAGCTCAAGTTGGACCGCAAACAGCTGAAAAACTTGGATTACCCCAAATAACCTATACGGAAAAAATACTCGAATTGAATGATGGACATATCCGTGTTCAAAGGTTAATTGATGGTGGTCATGAAATATTGCTATCAACATTACCTGTTCTTTTAACCGTTGTAAAGGAAGCTTCCGTTCCACGTCCTTTTAGCGCAAAACGTGTTATGGCATATAAAAATTATATTCCGCCGCAACTAACAACAGAAGATCTGGATGTGGATATAGAAAGATGCGGACTTAACGGTTCACCGACAAAAGTTCACAACATTGAGTCAGTTATTCTTTCTGCCGGTGATCATGAAATCATTGAGCCGACGAAAGAAGGATTGGGAAAATTAATCGATAAACTAATGAACGACCATATTTTTGGATAAAATAATTATGAAAAAATCATCTCATGAAGTTTGGGTCTATATTGAGAAAAAGCACAACAACATAGCTGACGTCAGCTTGGAACTTCTGTCCAAAGGAAGAAAACTGGCGGATAAACTAGATGGAATCTTAAAAGCTGTCATTATTGGTGATAATCTGGAAGCCATGGCCAAGCAAACATTTGATTATGGAGCTAAAGAGGCTATTGTGGTTGAACATGTCGACCTGAAAGACTATAAAACGATGCCCTACAGCAGGATATTAAGTGAATTGGTAAAAAAACATCAGCCACGCATTGTCCTTTTTGGGGCGACGTTTGTGGGTCGGGATATTGCGCCGCGCGTTGCATCCAATACATTAAGCGGATTAACTGCAGATTGTACTGATCTTCAAATTTCCGATGTGACGTATATGAAAAAAGAATACCCGAAACTTTTGTTACAAATACGTCCGGCATTTGGCGGCAATATTGTCGCCACCATTATTACACCCAATAATCCCGTTCAGATGGCTACCGTACGTGAAGGGGTCATGGAAATGTCTCCTTTGGACAAACCGGTTGAGGGAAAAATTACAAAAGTACCTTATCAGGCTGAAGAGCTTGATAAGCTCATTCAGATAATCGAGCGATATCAGGAGAAATGCAAAGTGGACCTTAAATGTTCGCCCATCATTGTTGCGGGCGGATATGGTATGGGATCTAAAGAGAATTTTAAATTGCTTCAGGAATTGGCTGATCTGATCGGTGGCAAAGTCGCCGGTAGCCGAGCCGCCGTAGATGCCGGTTTTATTGAGCATGAACGGCAAGTGGGGCAAACCGGCTTGACCGTTCGTCCGAAGCTTTATATTGCCGCGGGGATCTCCGGTGCTATTCAGCACAGAGCAGGCATGGATGAATCCAATAAGATCATTGCTATCAACACCGATCCCGATGCTCCAATTTTTGGGGTGTGTCATTATAAAATAATCGGTGATGCAATGAAAATCATTCCCGCCCTGATCGAAGCCTATAAAAACAAATTGAAGTAGGGGAGAATATGCCGAATTTTTTTACAGACAATAAAGATCTTGTTTTTCATTTGGAGAACATAGATCTGGAATATATAAGTGACCTTGTTGAAAACGATTATTCTGATGCGGATAAATTTGATTACGCGCCTAAGGATTATCAGGAAGCAAAAGAAAATTATAAAAAAGTACTCGAGATCGTCGGAGATATATCCGGAAATATGATCGCTCCTTTAGCGGCGGAGGTCGATGAAGAGGGTGCCCATTTTGAAAATGGTGTCGTTACTTATGCTCAGGGGACCCAGGAAGCTATGAAGCGTTTGTCACAAGCTGATCTAATGGGTTTTACTTTACCCCGAAAATACGGTGGACTTAATATGCCCATGACCGTATATACCATGTCTATAGAGATGGTATCACGCGCGGATGCTTCTCTCATGAATCTTTACGGTTTGCAGGATATTGCAGAAACCATCAATAAGTTTGCCACTCAGGAACAAAAGGACGAGTTCTTACCTCAGTTCGCCAATGGAAGCACAACAGGAGCTATGGTGCTTACCGAACCCGATGCCGGATCGGACCTGCAGGCAGTAAACCTGAAAGCGTTTCAGGATGAAGATGGCAACTGGAAATTGAACGGAGTAAAACGATTTATTACAAACGGTAGTGGTGATATTCTTCTGGTCTTGGCACGATCCGAAGCCGGTACAATAGATGGTCGCGGTTTAAGCTTATTTGTTTGCTATGGCGATGACACGGTCGTTGTTCGAAGAATTGAGAATAAACTGGGGATCCACGGATCACCCACGTGCGAACTTCAGTTCAATGACACACCTTGTGAGCTCATCGGCCAACGTAAAATGGGCTTGATCAAATATGTCATGGATCTGATGAACGGAGCCAGATTGGGTGTTTCCGCTCAGGCTATGGGTATCTCACAGGCAGCTTATGAAGAAGCCCTGTCATATGCAAAAGCCCGTCAGCAATTCGGGAAAGCGATCATTGAGATCCCGGTTGTAAAAAGCATGCTAATCGATATGAGAACAACTGTTGAATCCAATCGTGCATTACTATATACGACGGCCAGATCCGTAGATATGCGTGATAAACTGACAGAGCGAATTGAACATTTAAAGGCAGAAGGTAAACCTGCCGGTGAAGAAATGGCTTTACAAAAAAAATATACCAGGATTGCTGCAATGTTAACACCCATGTGCAAATTGATCCTTTCTGAATCTGCCAATATAATAACCTATGATTCTCTTCAGATCCACGGTGGTACCGGGTACATGAAAGAGTTCAATGTTGAAAGATTGGCAAGAGACGCACGCATTACGAATATTTATGAAGGCACCTCGCAACTACAGGTAGTGGCAGCTATTGGTGGCGTTATTAACGATTTATATGCTGAGATACTTGATGAATATGAAAATAAAAAATACGAAGATCAATTAAATGATTTAAGCAAGCATCTTAAGACGATCCGCACAATATTTAGTGAAAGTGTGGATCTTGTTCATGCGAACGGTAACAAAGACTTTAAAGATGCTGCGTCAAAGGATCTGGTTGAAATGTATAGCTATATTATCACCGGTTATTTGATGTTGGATGAAGCTGAAATTGAAAATGAAAAACTTCTGACAGCCAAACGCTATATCTTGAGATCTCTTGCGGCAAGCAGACAACATTCAGAGGCAATTAAGCTTGAAGTATACTCTGATCTGTAACAGCTTTGAAATAGGATTAAGTTTCAGGAACCAATATATATCCATAGTGGGTTTTTAGAATAACTTAAACCCTCGAAAACCCAGAGCCTTTGAGGGTTTTTCTTGTTTTGATATATGTACGTATTTTTACTTCATATAAAAATCATAGCATAAAATTCATATTTTGCTTATACTTTATGCAAATCAGGAGGAAAGACAATGAAGATCATAATTGATAGTACTTGTCAGCTCGAACCCGAACGTATAAAAGAACTTGAACTAACCATTATAGACATGCCCATTCTGATGAATGGCGAAGTTTATCCGCAGACATGGGATATGCCTAATTGGCGTGAAGAGAAAGAAAAATTTATCAAGTTGATGCGTGATAAGAACAATAAGATCACAACGATCGGTGCAAGCGAAACTCAATTCATTGAAGCCTTTGAAAAACACAAAGACGAAGAAATATTGTTGATCACTCAGGCCTTAAGAAATACAAAAGCAACTGCTGATGCTCTTCATGAAGCCCTTAAGAATCACCCGGAATATAATGTTAAAGCTTTTGACAGCAGAAGCTTGGTCAGTGGTGTTGGCGTTCAACTTCTGGCAATGTTGAATGAGACAAAAGGTAAAAATCCCACTCGTGATGAATGCTATAATATTCTTGAAAAAAATTGCCATAATGCACATGTTATGGGTGCGATTTATGATCTGTTTTATCTTCATCGTGGTGGCCGTGTTGGATTGGCTCAAGCAGTGATGGGTACTGCTATCGGCATTATGCCTTTATTGTCGGCAGTCCCGGGATCCGGTGAGATCAAAGCGATGGGAAAGGCACGTAATTACAAACAAGCCTGCGCGCGGTTCTTAACGACCATAAGCGGGCAGATGGAAGAAAAGAACAGCAAAAAACTAACGCTGGCCATGTCCTATGTGGGCGGACATGATAAAGAATGTTTGTATATGAAGAGCTTGCTTGAAAAAGCAGCTGAAGAAAAAGAATGGGATTTCTATTTCGAACTTAACTATTCCAACTTTGCACATATGCCGCATCTTGGCCCCGACTATTTTGAAATGGGCTATGTTATTGGAACATAATTTAAAAAGAAAGCAGTATGAAAATTAATAGATTCATATCGGCCCTCGAAGGGGGCTTAGACTATTTTAAGGCAAATTACCATACTATCGATAACCTGAATGTTTTTCCTGTACCCGACGGCGATACGGGAGTGAACATGTTATTGACATTTCAACCTGCCATAGAGGCAATTCATGAAAATAAAAATAAGGATTATGAATCCATCCTGAAAACCTTGCAGGATGTTTGCACGATGAACAGCAGGGGAAATTCGGGATTTATTTTATCTCGCTTTATCAGTGGAGTCTCAGATGTCATTTTAAAGTATGGTGATATTACTCCCGAGATCCTGACAGAAGCTTTTTTTCACGGTCATTATATTTCCAAAACTTCAGTGTCAACTCCACGTGAGGGGACAATGCTTTCTGTTTTTGAAGCTATGGCAAAAGCTATGAAAGATGCTAAATCCGAAAATGTACTCGAACATATTAAATTAGCTATTAAAGCCGGAAGAGATGAAGTATTTATTTCTCCGGAAAAACTACCCGTGCTAAAAAAGGCCGGTGTGGTTGATTCGGGTGCTTTGGGCTTTGTCTTTATTCTTGAAGGCATGAAAAGACGTATTGCGGGTGAAGAAATAGAAATTGAGAATGAAAGTGAATACCGTTTTGAACCCGATGAAGAGGCAAATCTTGAAGAGCTGATGGAGATCAGTCATCGCTATTGCACCGAATTGACTATTCGTAGAAATGGTAGTGAGGTCAAAGATAATCTTGAAGAATATCTAAATAATATCGGTGATAGTGTTGCTTTTCTTGTAAATGATGATATCGTTAAATTGCATGTTCATACAAATACGCCTGATGAAGTTATTGAAGAATTATCAATATATGGTGTGATCGAGAACAAGAAGATAGAGGATATGCAAAAACAGATCGAAGAAGAATTTGCCCGTTTTAGGCATGAAAATGAGATCGGTGTGTTAGCTCTTGTTCCCGGTGAAGGTTTTCGCAGTATTTTGCATGACTTTGAACCTGATCTTGATGTACTTGTTTACGGTAAGAATCTACCCAGGACCGGTGATATATTAAATCATATCAACCAGATGCCTTATGAAGTTATTATTGTGTTAGCAAATGATAAGAATATCATTCCTGCTGTACAATTGGTTAAGAATGAGACCACAAAACATATTGAGATATTTCCAAGCAAGAACGTAATCCAAGGCGTCGCTGCTATCATGGGTTTTGTCAAGAACCTCACTTGGGAAGAAAATCTTTCACAGATGGCTTCTTCCATGGATTTGGTTGAAAGTATCAGTATCTATAAAAGCATTAAAGATTCCAAATTTGCCGGGATCAAGATCCCTGTAAATCATTACTTCGCGGTTATGAACGGAAATGTTATTGCAGTAGATGAAAAATTTGATCCTGTCGTACTTACCTCTATTCGTGGCACTGATCCCGATGAACGCATGACAGTTTCTTTATATTATAATGACAATGTTAAACCTGAAGATCTTAAGCCGATCACAGCTGAGTTGGAAGAAGAATTTGAAGATCTTGAGTTCGAGACTCGCTACGGCGGTCAACACACGGCATTATTGCTTATTGGCTTAGAATAAAAAACCAAGAATGGAGAATATTATGTTTTATCTGGTATTGGTATCCGGTTTAATACTGGGCTACCTTTCAGGTTCTGTCAGTTATGCCCGTATTTTTTCTCGCTTGGGGAAAGGTGTTGATATCACGACTGTTGGAAACGGCAATCCCGGAACATCCAATGTAATGCGTGAAGTAGGGAAGTTTTGGGGTACGCTGACTTTGTTGGGAGATTCTTTAAAAGGATCATTGATCATGATCTTATATAGTTGGTTATTTCTATCCTCCTCCCCACTTATTTCTATTACTCAGCCTTTTGCCGGTGCCGGATTTATTGGAATATTGCTGATCGGTATAGCAGCGATATATGGACATGGTTTCCCGATGTTTTATGGCTTTAAAGGCGGTGGTTCTATTGGTGTGCTTTTTGGCTGCTGGTTTTATCTTATCTATCCGCAATTTATAATTAATATTGTGATCGCCTACATCATTGTTAAACTTGTTTTTTCAAAACAAAAGTATCCTATGGGGCGTATGACACCCTTTGTCTTTTTGTTTACCACTCCCTTTACGATGCTAGCGGAGAGCTTGTTCATAAAAGAATGGCACCCCCTTCATGCCGGTTCATCTGTTTTTGAGCATATCGGCTGGGGAAATCATTTTGTACTATTCGATGGTAATGGCTGGATCGTAATAATCGGTATCTTACTTTATGGCATTGCCGTTATACCAACGAATTTTAAAATGTTGAAGACGAAGGAAATAATGGCGGAGAGTGATCGGTAACCGGTGACCAGTGACCAGCCTGTCCTGCGTAGCTCGCAGAGCGAAGAAGAATGATCGGTAATCAGTAAGAAAAACCACCAAGGTCTGTCATCTTGAGTGAAGTTCCGTCCCGAAATATCGGGATCGGGACGCAGTCGAAAGATCTCAAATTACTCAGAAATATAAAATGCCTGTTATCCTACTTTGCTTAATCTCAAAATTAGAAATATTTTTACCAAAATATTTTATGAATAAGATTTCCCTGATAAAACCATGTATCATTTCATCATATTTTGTAATTTGAGATCTCTCCACTTCGGTCGAGATGACAGGCAAGTCCGGGATGACATACTCCTTCTCCCCTCCTCTCCATCTCTTCCCCTCTTCACGTCTCACGTCTTGCATAATTGTCAATTGTCCTTTCTCAATTATCCATTGATTTAAAACAGCCCCATTCAAACGAACAGGGCTGTTTATATATTCACTAAAACTAATTAATGATCTGTTAATCAACCTTCACTTCTGTAGAGAGGTGACGGTACCATGTAAAGTACAATCCCACACTCAAAGCAATGAAGATAAGACCGAGCCAAAGTGCCTGACTCCATGACTTGAATACGAGGTTCATCATGAACATGAAAAGGCACAACTGCCACGGGACGGCAAGTATCGTGGAAATAATATCCCGACGATTTTCTTTATTAATGGCAAGTCTGGTTTTTTCCGGAAGGGCTTTTCTATATTTACCCCAAAAACCAAAGGGACGTGTAACATTATAGAAGTTTTGCGTTGTTTTTTCTTCCGTGGGTTTTGTTGCAAGTGTTCCGATAATAATACCGAGGAGTGACATAAAGGAAGCTATGATGAAAGCATAGTATTCAGGTGCCATTGCATCCGGAATAATACCCACTTTCATGAATACTTTCCATAGAATAGCTGTCAGCATACCACTGGCAACACCAATTGCATAACCATAGCCGTTTACACGGTGCCAGTACCAGCGAACCAATTGCGGGATCAATAATCCGGCTCCCAGTCCCATGGTGATCCATGACCAGATCTCATTGATATTTTTAATAAATACCGATAGAAGTAAACCGGTAACCACGATCAGAATAGAAGCTCCGTAACTGTGTCTCATCAGATGTTTATGATCGGCGTTCGGGTTGATATATTTCTGATAGATATCTTTTACCCAATAGGCAGCTCCTGCGTTGACGGTTGAGTCAAAGGTTGACATAGCCGCCGCCATTAATCCTGCAATAAGGAAGCCCTTAATACCGATCGGTAAAGCAGACACCACGGTCGGCAATACCATTTCCGGGTCAGTGATCTGAGTGCCAAGGGAAATACCCCAAATGGCCAAAGCTGCAATGAAGGGCCAGCGAAAAGAAAGCAATCCGGTCCAGAATAAGGACAAGAGGCCGGCCTCTTTGTCGTTCTTGGCTGCATAATAACGTTGGATCATATAGTTCCCTGTTCCACCCGAACCTTCAAGGATAACCTTGAATAGGTAGAACATAACCAAAACGCCGAATACATTATACATAGAATAATCTGATTCGACCGGGATGTTCATGCGCCACTGTGGCGCCAAGCTTACCCACTCTTTTAGCGTTGTACCCACTTGCATAAAACCACCGTCTTTCAATGGCATTGCAACGGCAAATTGCTCGGGCAATTCAATACCCAAAGCTCTGACAACAATATAGATAATAGCAAGGAAGATCAAAATTCCCTGGAAAACATCAGTCCAGATAACACCGTAAAGTCCCGATGCCACCGTATAGATCATCGCGATGGCGATCAAAATAAAGGCTGCCCAGAATTCTGTGCCAATGACAATACTCCCGATATGAATATTCCATGAATCGGGAATGCCAAGGAAAGTATCCAGGAATTTACCGCCACCAATGGCGAAGTAAGTGATCATCGCTATAGTAAAAATGATGGATGTGATCGCTTGTATCAGTCGTGCCGTATCTCCTTGATGGTTGTCGCCAAAACGCAGGCTCATCCATTCTGCAACGGTCATCACTTTAGAACGTCGGTTCCATTTACCCATATAGATCATGAGGAAGGCCATGATCAACGTGACACCGCCACGGATCTCAATGTAAAATCCTTTTGCACCGATGGCATAGACCAATGCAACAATGATCAT
>Ga0075116_10000959_pt1 | contig 13258 bp, 18 predicted proteins | sample AntAceMetag02UKC_FD_69786 | JGI IMG/M metagenome (GOLD analysis project Ga0075116, IMG submission 69786) | Saline lake microbial communities from Ace Lake, Antarctica- Antarctic Ace Lake Metagenome 02UKC | ecosystem: Environmental > Aquatic > Non-marine Saline and Alkaline > Saline | place...
TTGTGATATGCGAGCATTTTCTGAGTTCATTAGGGTTTAACCATAAACCGTAGTTACTAAAGGGTGTAAGATTTTCTTGTTCCATTCTTTATCTCCTTGATTCGTTGTGACATTGAGAACATCTCTTGAGCATTATATCCTCCGAGCCCCACAATCACATGGGTAGCTGATATGATTGATGTACTCGACGACCTTCTCATAAGGCCATTCGTTTAGTTGCTTCAGGACCCCGGAGCGATAGCTGGACCATGCGAAGATTAAATATCGCTGAGATTGTATCGGTGGATAAAACACCCGGTTCTGGCCGCTGGTCATAAGGCCGAGGATATGTTCAAGCCATGGGTTTTTGGGCTCACCTTCAGCGCCGTACTTTCCGTAAAGATATTCTGAACTTTGCAGGCACTTGACGATTTCCGTGTAATCAATAATCTTTCGCTTACACATAAAGAAACGTGTCGATGCCCACCAGTAAGATTTGTACCGCCCATCCGTTGCAGGCGCCGGAGAGTATTGTGTTGGATAGCTGATATAATCAAACCGGCCTTCATCCAGCCAATGCAGCCATTCCTTGATCACGTTCCGGTCTTTTATGAAGGCATTCATATCACCGTCAAAATGAACCAGGTATTTTCCCCGGGTCAGCATCATGGCATTAAGGAATGAAATATCGTTCCACTTCGGGAAGAACGTCCCCAGATACTTCTCCGTATGCCGATTGAACACCAGATTGTCGATGATCCCATCAGCCTGCTGTTCTAACAGCCAATGCTCGGTTTCTTTTGGCAGCTTGTCGTGGATATCGATAAACACGGTCGTTTCGATCTCATGGCCCTCAAAGAACTTGACTTTGTTCTTTACCCCTTCGGTAAAGAAGTCGAGCGATCGGGTCCCGTTGAGCATGGTTCCCTGTTTCGTGGACTGCTCCATGAACCCGGGGCGTGTGTCGAGATTTATAGCGATGCTAATCATTTTCGGATACCTCAGTATCATGTCTACATAAACAAGGATAAAGCCCGCCCCTACATCGAATACAGGGACGTTCCTTATTGGGTACACCGCTACCGCCACTTGGAGGGTTACTTGAAGTAAGCGCATCTTCAGTTGGTTTATAGATTTCCATCATTTCCTGAGCCTTCCAAAATACCTTCTACATCAACATCTGAAACTGGAAACTTCATGGTAATCGTGGCAATTTCGTCAGTTTCAATTTCCACCTTGAAGTATTGCGGAAATACCTGCTTCCCAGTTTCATCATCGATTATTTTGAGGAAATTACCAATGATGATTGGCGTATCACCCTTCATTTCTTTATCCGTTTTCAAAGAGAATGTTTGGAACTTTCTCTTAGCAAAAGTTGTTGCCATCACGCCCTCACCTCCGCCATAACGGCTCTCTGGAACTGTTTTAGTGTCCTACCTTCCACTATAAATTCAGGCCATCCTGATCCAACCTTCTTGATCATAACATGGGCAGGGTCTCCCGATACAGGATCCCACCGCACATCCCCGGGGAATTCAAAGGTCTCGCCTTCCGGAATATCAAGACCCATTTTGACCGCGTCCTCGTCGCTGATGTTTTCAATCGCGTCCATGTGGTCAAAATAACAACACATTGGTTTTTCATTGGCTCTCATTGATCGCCCGCACATTTTACAGACAAACACTATTGACATTATAACACCCTCCATTCATGGCCATAGTCCTTCCATTTGTGCCACTTCCAGACCTGATATTTCCTGTTTTGAAGATGGTAAACATAGTTCCCTGGCATCACATACGTTTTATACCCAGCCTTGATGATTCTTTTGAAATAATCACCGTCACAGTGCATTCCCTTTGCCTGGTTAAAGCCGCCTACGTCTTGCCACGCTTTCTTGTGTGTCAAAATCATGTGGCCATTGTCACAACCGCCACTTTCTACGGTTGCGGTTCCGTGCTCTTTCCAGACTTTCTCCGCCCATCGGATATGGTCAACCAGATCGTCACTTCCTTCCGGACACCCGGGAGACTTTTGAGATCCGGACGCGCAACGATTAGTAACGGCAGTTATCCAACCTGCCTGGTGGCCGAGTCTTGTTGCTGCCGCTAAGAATGCCTCGTACCAGTTTGGGTTACATAAGAACAAATCATGATCCATTATCAGCACCCAATCATGTGCGTGTTCCATGGCTCGGTTAAACGCAAAACCCACCTTCTTGCACGGTTCGTATGGGATCACAGTTTCAATAAACAGCCTTTCGCTCATATCATTTCCTTTAATTGTTTTTCGTCACTCTCGTAGTTAGGTCGCCAGAATGCTTTCCGGATATCTTTAACAGGCGGTATGCCAAATATAGATGCTAACTGAAAATCGATCAGGTAAACCCTGCCATTAAGAATCGTGATGTTTCTGAGTTCCTCGTTAAACACCAAGTCATTGTGAACAATATCGGCCTTGTTTAAAACGCTTACGATATGGTCAATTTGCTTAGACGAAATGCTTTTTGTTTCTTCTCCCACATCAGACATTATAATGAACTTCTTGCCGTAGACCTCAACCACAGGAGCTATGTCATATTTAGCCAATATCACTAATGCCTTGACTTCATGCGCCACGATCGGTTCAATGCTTCCTGGGTAGTATGGTTTCAAGAATGCGTTAACCAATTTGGTTGTAGGGGAATCAAGATCAATAGTCTTCAATATCTTCCCCTCTAATCGTTCAATATTTGCGGTATTCCCTCTCATCTGTAGCACCTGAATATATTCCGTGGATACCAGCCGTCCTTTACCGTACCGAGATCATCAATTTGATAATCTGTATTGTCTTTCAGGATGTTGAAGACGTCTTGGCTTGATGATATATTGGCGCTCTTGGCCATAGCGTCTCCCTGGGTGGTTGAGAAGAACAGGCAATCGGTTTTCTGTGACACAATCGAAATGCACCCATACGCATCTTCGCCCGCTTGCTTTAACAACCACATCCACTGATCGAACCATATAATGAAGTCATATCGGTCTAATCCGGATATTAATTCCTTGTCAATAATTGAATGAACAAACTTGGCGCCAGTTTTAAATTTCATCTCTATTGCTATCGCAAGGTCTATCATGGCCTTGTCGTAATCAATCCCGGTCATACTTGCCCCAACAGATTGAAGGCGAAAGGTAATCCCACCCGCCGAGCAACCCAGGTCAAGGCCCTGCTTGCCTTTTACGTCAATTTCTTCCAGGATTCTATCTACCCGCAAGCTGGTATTCTTCCTGTGGCTCGGCAGAGACATGAAAGGGATGTCATGGTAAAGTTTGCCTTGATCCAAGGAAGATCCCCCGATTTTTTCTACGCCTATTTTTGATGCAAGTTCTTTCAGGTGTTCCTTAGCCATTCCATCTACTCCAATGGTTATTGTTAGACGCATGCTCCATGTAGTACGCCTGGTCAGGGGACACGTTATCCGGGTCCACATACCAATCCAAGTGCTTGGCCGTATAGGGGGCCAGAGTACGTATTATATGGATGATATCTCCACAGACATACGCATAGACTATTCTCATGATATCTCCCGTAATTTTCACTTCCAATACTCCGGATCAGCATACTTCGCCATTTCAGGTGAAACGTCACACTCAAATACATCCGCCTCTAATCCGAGCTTCTTTCGTGTTGCCTGATTTCTCAACCATTGCCGTTCGATCCCGTCCCGGTCCCGGGCATCCTCTTTTCCGTGGTAGTGAATGAGATCCGCTTGAATGTTTTTATTGGTGAATAAATTCTCCTGCATCCCGTACATGATATGGTGCGGTGAGTTGATCCAGTGCATCCCGAGCTTACGCCGGATAATCCGCAACTGAAAGTCCGGGTACTGACCGATGGTATGAGATGTAATCCAAAAACCGTTATCATCAGGGATCGCAAAGGGTGAATCATCGAATCGCATTAACTCATAGGACTTCCGGGATACGTGAGCGCAGTCCACATCGTCAGGCATGCCGTTCTTGTCGATATCGGCCAGGAGGGCCTTTAGATCGTCAGTACACTTTTCGTCAAAGTCCAGGATAAAGAAGATTGAACCGATCGGAATATACTGAAGCAGGATGTTGGATTGTGTAGTCTCCTGAGCGTGAAACCATTTTTCCCACTTGTGGGAATAAACCTCGACCTTATCGAATTGACGAAGCTCATGAACCGTATCATCAGAACTGCAACCATCGATCACGATAATCCGGTCAACCCACGGCTCATTGTGGATATCACCGATTACGGGTTTCACCATTTTTTCTTCATTACAGCATTTCATCCCAATTATCACAGCAACTCCTTCAAAGCCTTCTTCACAGTCATGGGTGAAATCGTATGAATACACGGCGAATTACAACTGCTCTCCCCCCAGCAGTGGGTCATGTTTGCACAGACTTTCAGCATATCCGGTTTCAGGTTAATGATTTTGCATCCCTGGGCTTTAGGGCCCACCACTCGCGGAGGGGCAGGCCCGTACAGGACTACCGCATCCGTACCCACCGCGCCGGCCAGGTGAGACAAAAAGCTGTCAATCACGACCGCGGCCTCTGCATTAGCCATTACCCAAGCGCTTTCCCGCCAGGTCAATTTCCCACAAAGGTCAAGGTCCGATTTACACCGGATATCACTCGGACCACCGATCTGAATCACCGGGAGGCCAATTCCTTTTAGGGCCACATCCATGTGGGGATAGGATCGATATTTCAGGCTCCCGCCGGTTGTGTGGACTACGATATAACCATCGCCCATATCGCGTCCTACCGGCATCCCTTCCATGATTCCGATATCTGGGATGGTAGGACTAATGAAGATTTCGTCTGGCTTCACATGGCAGAAATATGGATACATGCTGTGCAGTGTGACATCTAATGAATTAAACCCACCGGACAGGATGTGTTCCCCATGAGGGTTGTAAACCACCTGATACCGCTTTAATAACCGTTCATCCCAGTCAACAATCTCGTCTAAGTACGGATTGCCTTTCACGATATCCTGATAGATACTCTGGGTCATAAAGACCAAGGGTAATTTCGGGTGACGCTCTTTTATGCCCTTAAAGGTTTGGGTCGTCATCAGAACGTCCCCGGCTGAGGAGTGTTGAGCAAACAAGACTTTCTGGATCTTCGGTTTCGGCTTTATTGATAAGGTAGCATCGAGTAAATCGTTGATATCCCCCATGTCGCTGAGCCAGGCCCTCGCCTTTTCAATTCCCCTCTTGCTCATTTCCTTCCTGAGCTTTGGGTCAGCGGCAACCTTCAAGATCGCGTCCCTTATATCCCTCACCCGGGGCGCACTTGCCTCAATATGAGCCCGCCCGCTCTCCGTACTCACGGGGATAAAGGCCAAATCATTACACGGCACCATCTCAGCGGCGCCCATGACCAGCTCTGTCTGACTGGTGGTGTCTGTAGCGATAACCGGCGTACCGCATGCCATAGCCTCCAAGGGCGTCCAGGACAAACCCTCCTGTAAGGTGCAATTCACAAGAGCATCCATGGCATTGTAGATGCTCGCCATCTTTTCGGTAGAATAATGCCCCGGAAGTTTTTGCAGTAAATCCCCGGACTTAATACCAAAGTCTATCGCAAGTTGTTTTAAATTATAAAAACCACTGTCAATATCATCCATATGCAGATAAAGAACGATATTCGGGTTCTCCCGCTTTGCCTCTATATAGGCTTTCAGTAGGCGTTCGGGGCACTTTCTGATCTGGTTTTTCCCCACAAATCCTAAGATCAGGCAGTCTTCCGGGACTGTCGGAAAGAATTTCCTCCTGAGGGCCTTTCGCTTCGGTAACGGTTTGAATAGCTCATGTTTCAACATTGGGGGTTTGAAATACCGCAGATTGGGGACATGATCACCGAGGACGTTCATACCGTACTGTGAGTACACGCAGGGCAAATCGCAGTCTGCCATCCACCGAGCCCAATCCAGTCGCAGGTCCTGAATGTCGTAGGGGAAGATGAAAACGATCTTGAACTTACTGGCGTCTCTCAGTTGAAGGATGTTGGCCCAGGCCTTTTGATATGTCCAGATGTCAAGACCGACAAAGCACAGAATGTCGATATCCACATGCTGAAGCAACCTGATAAGACGAGCATGGCCCCATGAATCTTCCGGGCTACTGGCAACCATTATGGTAGCCGCTGGAGGGTCAAAGACATCGTTTGTTATGACCATTTCGGGAGCGCAGAATCCAGCGTGTTGATATTTGTCGGTATCCACCTGTGATAGAACCGCAGACATCATATTCCCGAGCCCTGAATGATAATTGGGATGTTCTCCAACGAAAAGTACTTTCTTCTTCATGAACCTTCACCTCTCAGTGATTGAATTATCTGTGATCTTCCTCTACCATTAGGACGTCCACCCCTGGAAACCTTCGTGTTTCAACCGTACTGACTTGATAATATTCCCCACTTGCAGGTTGAAACCTGTCCAGGGCTTGTGCTCCCACCGAATGCTGGATGTAAACTTCGTCTTTTCTAAGTCCGATCAACGCCATCTCTTCCTCATCCTCCAGGCTGTTACCGTAAAGAGCGGCCACCTGCATGGCATCACAGTCGCTCTTGATAGGGTCCCATAGAGTTTGCGTATGATATTGAGCATCCGTTGCCTCACCGCTTGGCCTGAACAGCACACCATCAGAGATATTGCACTTATAGAAGACTGACTCGTAGTTGGTGATTGCATCCCCGCTAAGTAGGGGAAGTTTATTCATCGCAAGAAATCGCTCGGAGGTTTTGTCGAACTCTATCACGTCCCCGGCAACGACATCCGTGTCATACGACAATGCGCCGTGCCTGAAATGCTCCAGGGTTATCGGCTTGGTGGCCTGGCTGGTCGGTAGATACGTCCCATATTCTGAGACGTTTCCCGCCTCCCTGAGTATCGTGAAGGCTCCCCCGGCATCTGCCAAAGCATCTTTTATGTCGGCGCCGATGGTGGACACGTTAAGACTCTTTTTTCAGGTACATCAGTTTAGATAAGACCTCCCACTCTGGAAGGTTGTTCGATCGGAATCTCTCGGGCTATTTTCTCGTTATCGGTTTTGTTGCAGCATGGGACTCTCGGCTGCAACCTTTTTAAGTATCTGCCTCAGTCGGGTTTATGATAACCTTGTTATCATCGGTATAGGTCGTATCAACACCCGTCCCTGGTTGATATTGAAATCCGGCATCTATCTTCGTGCCAAACATATGACAGGCTGCCACACCTGCGAATTCAAAAGCATTATCCTCAATGGCCTTGTTATACTCATCATCCATATCCTTGATGATATTTCGGTAATTCCCGAAGGCCTGCTCACGGTTGAGGTTCTCGTAACGAACGTTCTTTGCCGCTCCGGTCAGCAGCATGAACAGCAAGGCCCGCTTGGTCCTTTTAATCATCCACCGAATCTGAAAAGTGGACGTAACGGGGCAGGTGAACCCGGTCTCGGCTTCGGCATCATCAACGGCATCGGCAAAGTTATAGGAATCAAACTTTGTCGATAGATCCATTACCTCTCTGGTAACGCGGGTTATGAGTTCGTCTTCAGTCATTTATTGTCGTCTTTCATCTTTTTAGCGACATTGCTCACATACTGGGGAGTGGTCTCGAGTTTTTTGGCTATTTCAGCCTGGGTTAAATCGGCGTCATTAAGCAGGTCCTGAATTTTCTCGGATTTGGTTTTCTCCTGGTATGGTTTCGGCATTGACCAAGGACTTTCAACGGCATTCGAAGACGCAAGTTCCGCTTCAAGTTGCTCGATATGTTTCTTCAATTTGGTGATGATTTCATCTAGTTCTTCCAGCTCAGAAATACGACTCCCTGCAGATTTAAGTTCCGCTGTGAGTTCCGCAATTCGTTCATTGGCGGCCTTGATATCCCCCGTGATTTCCACGGTATCCCCGAGAACCAGAACGGAGGGCTTCTTCATTTTCACCGCACGAAGGATATCTCCTGGTATGGGTTTAACTGAATCATCAAGGATTGTTCCCTTGATCCAAACAATTGGCTTCTCGCCTTTCGTTCCTCTCAAAGTCGTCAAGAGTTGTACTCTCATGTCATGCCCTCCTTATGGCTTGCTTAAAATTATGGTTACGGCGCCATCGTGTAATTCGTTTGCTCTGACACCGAGTTTATATTGAGCATTCGAGTCGTCATCATCGTAATAGGCTTCGTCACTCCCCGTGAAGGTATCCACGGTTTTTACAGTTGTAAACGTATCAAAAGACCGGACCAGTCGAACCGTCCCGGTAAACTCCCCGCTGACGCTTACATTGAACGGACCCTCGGGCTTGATCGCACTGGTAAACGAATCCTCTCCACTCGCATTTATTGTCTTTTCAATTTGTGGCAGATCGTCGGTCAGGGTAAAAGCGGTCGGCACAGTCCGGTCAAATGTCTCAACCGTATGCCCCGGGATTACATTCTGGGGATCCCCGTCCGTATCTTGAACACGATATGTTACACTTCCATCATTTCTGTAAGTCGGCATCCTCTCCCACCTCCCTTGAAGGCGTTAGATCATTAATAGGAAGCCCGAGGGCATCTCGCTTGACACCACCCGGGCCCCAATTAACTTCGTCAAAATGTTTCAGATAGGGCTCATTAGCCGCTATTTGTCCATTACAAAAAACATTTACCTTGATAGCCATTTGTCGTTCCTCGCCCTGTTTAGAGGATTGCGTTAAAATCAGTTACTTGGCTCAAGCTCCACTACCACGGCCAAATTGGCTATCTCTGTGGTGGGGGAGGCAGTGCGCGTAAGGGTAAGACTGCCGGTAAGCACATCACCGGCCGAAACATCATTGGCGTCAGGATCAACAACCGCCTGCGTAATCCCGGTATCACCAGTTACCTTGGTCGTTTTCTGCTGGGACGCTTCGCCGCTCACATGAGCGATCGCCGGGCTTGTGGTCAGGCATGTTGTTCCATTGATCTTTACATCCAATGCAACGGACAGGGTATCCCCATCGTCTTTGCCACTCGCACCAACAGAGAGCCAGGTATCAATAACCTCCCCGCCTCCCTTGGCTACACCGATTGGGAACCCGATTTTATTTCCCGTCAACTCACCTGAAAAAACCAGCGTTGTAGAGGGCTCGGCCACTTCGTTGACCTGCTTGCTAAAGTTCACGCTGGGGTACGGCCCCTGATATCTTCTATCTGCCATGACATTACCTCCTTTCGGCGCTTAGCCTGTTACCTTATAGGAGTAAATGGCGTCCTCTTGATAGAGGACCGGGATCCCCTTGTTTTGCACACGAACCGCGATCCCGTCAGGATCCCATTCCTCATGCGTATCAACCTTGAGACCATAATGTCGGTCTAGATCAAAGGGCGCATTGGCGAACTCCGCAATCTTCTCATCCTCTACAGTTGAACAGAACATCGCGAACTTATCTGTCTCAATGTAGTTTTTGTTGGTATACACGTAATCCTCCTGAGACTTATAGGAGGTGGAAGGGGCCGTGGAAACCGTGACAGTTGACGCTTGAACGTCAATGCTGGCAATGGTCTCCGCTTCCTTTGACCGTGCGGAAACATCGTAGAAATAGAGAGAATCCCCTACCTCAAAGTCCGTTGGGTCATCCACGGAAACTGCTGTGGTCGAATCCGCTGTAACGGCTGCGGTCAACCAGGCCTTGAGCTGGTACATCTCATCGTAAAGCACCATATTCGCAATGCCGAGGAGCGATCCAAGGACCTCCCTTGGTCTGGTAAAGAGATCACCATCCCCAAAACTTGACTTCGAAAGCAGGTTCTGGATCGTGGTATCGAACATCATGTACTTCATGACATCCGTGGTAAAAAGGGCATAATCGATAATGCCACCGTTTGCCTTCCGCATATCGTTCTTTGCGTCGAAAATATCCTCTTGGATGTTTCGACTGGCACCGTCATCCCAATACCTGGAAGCTCCCAGGTCAACGACCTGATCCGACGGTACGTCATAATCGATGGTATACTTGAGGCCATTCTGGACGAGATACGTGAAACTCGCACCAGTCAGCATCTTCGCAACCATCCATTCCTTTCTTCGTTCAGCTCGGTTCTTTTCGCTTTTCGTCTCATTGGCGATCCGTTTCTTTGCGGAAAGGTACTTTGCCGAGGTTCCGGGTTCTCTGAGGTTATTCAAAACTTCCTCCCCAAAGAACATCTTTTCCTTCCAAAACGCAGCAAACGCTGCACCGGCTCCAACACCCTGAGGTGCAGTCGCGGGAGAGGGCGACCCGGGGGCCACAAAGGGCGTTAACCCCCTGTTTCCGATCTGGGTTTCCCATTTGATATTGTCTGACTCCCAGTTATCTTGCCCAAACATCTTAACAAGACTGAGCGAAGGAGGTGTTTTCCAGCGCTCGATCAGCTTCTGCAGCCGGGTAAGTCTCAAGTCAGGATAATCACTTGCTCGAATAGTCATTTGCTTTCCACCTCCTTCTTATTTCAAGTAAATCAAGTTTCCGTCCTCGACATTGTCAAGATCGGTCTTGGAATCAGAGTTATAGCCATAAAGCGCCCCTTTGTAGAGCACTGCATTTCCAAGAACCAGGTTCCCGGCGCCACCTTTGGAATTTTCACCTTCGCCGGTATCCACTCCACCTGCCAGAATACCCTTGGCGTAGGTGAACGGAGCCGTTATTAAGGTTTGGATCCAGACGCACCCGCCCTGAGCCACCGTAACTGAAGAAGTCAGGGCATTGGTCACTGTAATCAAGGCGATATGACTATACGTAGTGCGGTCAATCGCTGTGATGGCACCAAGATCGATAGCCGATGCACCATCGAGGGCACTGTCACCAGCTCCCAGATGATCTCCTATTGCAAATTTGTAGGAATCAGTCATGGTTACGTAAATCGCTGTCGTATCGAGCCCGGCAGACGTTAGGTAGGCCAGACCCGGATAGGTCGTAAGACCTGCGGATAATCCCTCAAGCACGTATGGAACATACATTCCCGCCCGGCTTGTGCTTTCCGTAGCAATTCCCATAACAGTTCCGGCAGGGACAATCCCGTATCCTGCGGGGATGGAAATATCTTTTATGAAAGCATCTTCGGGCTTGCTCTTGAACAGCGCCCGAATGTCAGTCTGTCCTGTTCGGACAACTCCGTAAGGTTGAGATCCGTACATTAGTTTTCACCCCCTTCCTCTTTCTGCCCGCCAAGAGTGAGCATTTCATCCACCCAGTCGGTATCTTCTTTTTCCAGTTTTTCGGCGTTTAAGGCCTCGCCATCAGGCTCGTTTCCGGTTTTGGTATTACCAAACCCCGTTCCCAGAACCGTGGTGGTCATGCCCTTGCCTTCCCATTCATCGATTTCCGCCTGAACAGCCGCCTCAAAGGACGCTTCATCCAGAACATCATCTTTGATGTGGGAAGCTACGGGTACGGCCTTACGGACCTTGGCGTGCATTCCCTCGGGAATGTCGCACCCTGCCAGGGCCTTGGTCCAAATCCGATCCGAAGCGTTGGAAATACGGGTTTGTCTCTCCTTCACTTCACGGATGTAGTCCGCCTTCTCCAACTTCAAGATTCGAGTCTCCTTCTCTTGAAGCTCACCTTTAAGGCCATCGATCTGGACTTCAAAGCCAGACTTCTCGGCCTCATGGGAGGCCCGCAGTTCCTGCTCCACCTTTTCCCGAATCTGATCTGCAACCGCTTGGTTGTCCGGGTTTTCGGCAATGAACTCTGCTAAAATGTTAGGCATTGTGTGCTTCACCTCCTTCTTGGTGGCCCGACCACGGGCCGTTCTCGAGTTTTTGCTCGTCGCTAAATCATCCACGATAAATTCAATGGCATCATCAAACGACATCACTTCGTCCGCCAAGCCAGCCTCGACGGCATGCTGCCCCATATAAAGAGCAGCCTCAGTTCCCTTGACATCTTCCGCTGACAACCCGCGGTTGCGTGCAACAGTACTTACAAAGAGGTCATACATTTCGCGCAGTTCTTTCATTGCGGAATCATATGCCTCCTTCGATAGTTGAGAGTGGGGATCAAAATCCAACTTCCGATCTCCTACGGACAGGTCGGTGTATTTCACCCCCAGCTTCTTGTCTAATTCGCTTTGGTCCACATGCCGCATTCGCACGCCGATGGACCCCACCCCACCTGTGCGGGGTAAAATAATCTTTTTTGTAGCTGACGCTAAGAGGTAGCCCCCCGAGTAGCTATATTCATTCACGAACGAATAGACCGGCTTCGTGGATCTACGAATTTCGTCCGACAGATCAAACCCTCCAGCTACTACACCGCCGGGAGTTTCAAAATCTAAAACAATCGCGCTGACCTTAGGATCAGCCTGGCTATTACGGAAATCCCCCCGGATCCCTTCGTATGAACGTACCCCAGATAAAGCATTCAACCCGACTGACCGATGGACCAAGCTACCAATGACTGGTATAACCGCAATCTCAACTTGGTTGGTTTTTGCAGGGGACCTGGCCTTTATCATCTCCTCGGCTTTGACCTCACCACCTTCGGCTCCAATCCGATCACCCAGTACGCGAATAATGACATCCAGTTTTGACGGCAAAATCATCAAAGGCGTGTTGTAAACCATCATGGCAATGTGCTGTGAAAAAGAGGGCATTTTCAAATCCTTTCCTCCGGAAAAGCAAAAAGGGCGCATAGCGGGTGTGGGCTGCCCACTAATACGCCCTTCGCTTTCTTACATTTGTTCTTCAGGCCTGCAGGACCTTCAAAACAAACCCGGTGCTAGGAGGATCGGTTCGATCCTTGGTTTGAAGCCTTACCCTTCTTAGGGGGCTCGCCTTCGGTTGATTCCTGATGTTCTTCCTGGTCCACTGCTAAAATCGTCTTTGGATATTTCTTGTCCTCAGTCGCTTTCTTCAGTCTCAATTTCTTGTATCCCCTAAACCCCAGCTTCTTCATGATTTCTTCATTGGGAATACCTGCCGTATCGTTTAAGGACCCGTGCTTAACGCCAAGTGTGGCCTTGGCCTGTCCTTCGATGTTTTCTATTTCGGAGATCGGAAAGCAAATATCGAGACAGCTTTCCGGCTTTTTCTCTACTGTTTCAAAGATAGGTTCCTGGTTTTCATCAAAGTCAACGGCCTCTTCAGCGGGAAAAGTCTTTGGAAAGTCGGTGATTTCCGACTTGATAAAGAAGATATTCCCCCAAAAATCCCACCTTAGAAATCTTTCGAAACAAATCATCTCGTCTGAAACCCGGTCGCTCATGGGTCCCCTGGACGCCTTGACAGACGCAAAAGTCCCCTTGTTTTGGCCGGTGGTCACATCCTGGGACTCGTTCA
>Ga0075116_10000961_pt1 | contig 13232 bp, 9 predicted proteins | sample AntAceMetag02UKC_FD_69786 | JGI IMG/M metagenome (GOLD analysis project Ga0075116, IMG submission 69786) | Saline lake microbial communities from Ace Lake, Antarctica- Antarctic Ace Lake Metagenome 02UKC | ecosystem: Environmental > Aquatic > Non-marine Saline and Alkaline > Saline | place...
GCACTAAGTCATTGAGATATGCTACTAATACTTGTTTACGCTCAACACCTAATTTTTTTGCGACAAGCATTAAAGAATTATGCAGGGTGTTATCAATAGTAGTGTTAATTTTAGTTTGTCTGTACTTTAGAAGTGAGTTTACCATACTGATACGATAATAGATAAAATCTATTACGTCAAACGTGGCGATAGATAAAACCTATGACGAAACTTAGAGAATCTGCGAACCATGATCCCCGCACCTTCGACGCCTGGCAAAAAAACAAAAAACAAAAAACAAAAAACAAAAAACAAAAAACAAAAAACAAAAAACAAAAAACAAAAAACAAAAAACAAAAGATCCAAGATCCAAGATCCAAGATCCAAGATCCAAGATTCAGGATTCAGGATTCAGGATTCAGGATTCAGGATTCAGGATTCTTTTTTGGGTATATAAATGATCCCGAATCATGGACCTTCAAATCTAATAGAGAATCTGCGAACCAAGTACCCGATCCAAGTAGATTCTCTATTAGATTTGAAGGTCCAGGTGCGGGGTTCTATATTTTAAATGAGATATAGGGGGGGTCGGGTCGCGGGGCGGTAGCTATTACTACAAGCGAGCACCCCGATCCCCGGACCCCGCCCCCACCCCCCTCACTGACGCGCCCCGGCTTTGAATAGGTTTAAAAAAGACTTATTATCATGGAATGAAAGAACTCACCACCATGAATAGCGCCTCACCACAGGCAATGTGTGATTTATTAGACGATGACCTACCGTACGACCCTCTAGATAGGGAGGATACAAGATGCATTTTAAACTTATTCGACCACGAAATGATGGAGCTGTACAAGGTACGGAACTTGGTAACGGCAGAAAATATTTTTTTAGATGAAAAAGAGTTAGAGGAATTGCTCGGGTCAGATTTAAGACTGGCAAAAAAGTTAAGAGAGCGGGCATGGGCACTTGGGCGTAAAAGAAGCACTATCACGCTTCGGAAAATGTGCATGGGTATTGCTTCTCCTACAAATGTAAAAAAGTTACTTACTGGAAATGAGTATGCTTTTGCTTATTTATTTAAGGAAGCTATGTCTTTTTCTGGTTTGTTGAATGATACTTACAAAAAATCTTTGGAAAAAATACACGAGGCCGTGAGGGATGCGGAGGTATTGGATGATGATGGGAAGATTGATGATAAGACTTTAAAGTCAATAGTGAGTGCGTCTAAGTATGTTAGTGAGAAGATGCACGGTATTCAAGCGCAGAGGCTGGAAATAGTTTCTCAAAACTACACTCTCAAGGAGGAGCGAACTTCTGAGGACTCTCGGAAGAGGAAGCTTCAGGAAATAGCGGATTTGCAGGGGGCGATTGACCCAGAGCTTGCAGGGATCATGGATGTGACAATGATTGAAGATATCCTGACGGATAAGATTATTGAAGGTCAGGCATGAGTATTGTAGATGGTACACTTGAGAAAAGTGTTTCAGATGAGAAGAGGGCAAGAATAGAGCGAGCCATGAGGGACGGACTCCCGCATCGGTACTCTCAGAAGCACTATTTTTGGAGTAAGGAAATATTTGAGGACATGGATTCCCGTACAATAATGCTTTGTGCAGCGAATCAGATAGGAAAGTCTACTAGTATAATCAAAAAAACAATTGAAATGTGCGGAAATACTGCGCTCTGGCCTAAGATGTGGGACACAACACCGCGTCAGTTTTGGTATTTGTATCCCGACATGAAGGTTGCCACCAACGAATTTAGGTTGAAGTGGGTCACAGAGTTTATGCCTCGGGGTGCATTTAAGGATCACCCTACTTTTGGCTGGAAAGCTTTTTATGATGGGCAGAAAAAGATTGACAGAGTGGAATGGAACAGCGGCATAACTCTATTTTTTAAGGGATATTCCATGGCAAAAGGGCAGTCTACACTCCAAACAGCGACTTGCCATCTCATAGCTGCTGACGAAGAAATTCCAGAAGGAACTTACGACGAGCTGTCTATCAGGCTCGCTTCAGTTAATGGGATATTCATGATAGCTTTTACAGCTACTCTGGGGCAGGAGCTTTGGTATAGAGCAATAGAGAGGGTAGGGATGCCCGATGAGAAGTTAAAAACAGCTAGGAAGTTTCAGATTTCAATGTATGACTGTCAACGCTTTGTGGATGGTACACCTTCCAGATGGACAGACAAGTATATATCAGACATCAAGGATAAGTGTAAGAGTGAGAAAGAGGTACAGCGTAGGGTTTATGGTAAGTTTGTAAGGGATGAAGGGCTAACCTTCCATATGTACGAGCCGGGCAAGCATAAGATATCTAAGAGTGAGTATAGACAGCGGTTTGACGTTAAGGATGGGGAGGCAACCCCGAAGAATTGGCTAATTTATACAGGTGTTGATATTGGAGGCGGGGGTACGAAAGGGCATCCAACAGCAATTACATTCATCGCTGTAAGGCCTGACTTCCAGTTAGGAGTCGTTTTTAGAGGTTGGAGGGGTGATGGTATCCCTACATCTTCTCCGGACATCTATGATAAGTATATACAGCTTAGAAGTGACATGAAGCCAGTGATGGAAACGTATGACGGTGCGGCATTAGATTACTATAATTACGCAACGGCAAAGGGCATACCGCTTGTCGCAGCGAACAAAGCCCGTGACGCGGGTAAAGAACGTATAAACGACCTTTTTAAGCTTGACATGCTGTATTTAGTTGTTGACGAAGACGATCCGTATGACGAGGTAGATAAATTGTCTCTAGAGTTAACGACTTTGAGTGATGATACAGCTAAGAGAGTTGCCCGAGACGACTTTGCTGATTCAAACAGATATACCAACATGTGCATCCCATGGGACTTAGAAGCAGTTTCATTGAAGCATGGGCCTAACAAATATGTTCCGTACGTTAAGAAAGAAAAAACTGAGAACGAAATACGCAGGGAAATGGTTTTTGGAAAAAAGGCAACGATGGGCGAACTAGAATCTGAAGAGATAAAATTTTGGAACGATCTATACTGAGGAGTGTCATGAAAGAAAATGGTTTGAGCGCTAAGGACATTTGCGTTATACTTAAGACAATGGCCCAGACAGGAGCAGAAAAGTTAGAGCTAGGGGATTTGAAGATTGATCGTAGCGGAGTTGACCATAAGCAAAAAGTAGTTGACACTATACCTATAGACGAAAATTTACCCGAAGCCACTTTAGAGGAAGATGCATGTGTGCATAAAAAAGAGTTAACTGACGACATGTCAATGAATGATCCTTTAGAGTATGAACGACTATTGGTGAGCGGAGAACTTGAAGATGGATAAAAGCGAACTTACAAGCGAAACGTATAAAATAATCTTTGATGAGAACCCTTTGAATATGAAGGCCGCTGATTTAGATAAGTTGTATCGAGAAGGCGATGAGGCGGATCAATGGATCTTTGCTGAAATGCGCTCTAACTTGCGGCTTGTAGCAGGTGAACATTACCAAAACAAATCATCTAAGTTTTGGGATAGAATTAGATCACAAAAAGATTTATCAGAGTCTCAGAAACTCAGGCTAGTAAAAAACCATACAGGAAATATTAGGGACTCGTATGTATCGACGATACTTGCATATGCGCCTAGTACGCTTATAGTGCCTAACAACAAATCAGAATTAAAAGACCAAAAAGCTGCTCAGCTTTCCAACTCAGTTTTTCAATATATTAGAAAACAGTCAAAATTAGATAAGCGTATACGGATGTTTGCGAGAGATTTTATAGATATAGGCGAGTGCCACTGTAAAATTTATTACGACCCCGATGCAGGTGACAACTTGGGTATGGTTGGAGTTGTAGATGAGACAGGCGAGCCAAAGATAGACATGAGTACAGGGCAGCAGAAGTTAGCTCCTCACATGTCAGGCGCATTTGTATATGAAAGAGTGCAAGGTTTTGATTTATTGAGAGACCCCGAGGCTGAGACATTTGAGGACTCACCTTTTTTCATCGTTAGGAAGCTTTTGTCGAAAGATAAAGTTAGATCGATGACTGATGATCAAACAGTATTGCAATCTTTAAACACCCAAGAGAAAGAAGAAAAGTATGTTGTATTTGATGTTACGAATACAAAATATAAAACAGAAGAAAGCAAAGTTATGGTGCGGGAGCACTATTATAGACCTACCCCAATGGTTCCCAATGGTTATTATTTTATAGCTGTGAAAGGGGCTGTAATTAGCGGGGGTGATTTACCATTTGGAATCTGGCCATTTGTCAGTGCAGGTTATTACGAAGTTTCAAAGTGTGCAAGATTCAGATCCCCGGTTCAAAGGATGCGCCCATATCAAGTAGAAGTAAATAGAACAGCTTCTAAGATAGCAACTATCCAGACTACTGTAGGTGACGATAAGTTAGTGATGATGAATGGGGCAAGGCTTACTCCTGGTGGGGAAGCTTCAGGAACTAGAGCAGTAAATGTTGTTGGAGGCACAGGCGCAACGATTATGAAAGGTTCAGCAGGGGAGCAATTTTTCCCATACATGCAGGGCCAGATAGCTGAAATGTACAGCATTATGAATGTGCAGGATTATGACAATACAGCAATGGACGGTAGACTAGATCCACATGCGATGCTTTATAAATCTATAAAGAATAAAGCAAAGTACTCAGATGCAGGAAAAACTTTTGAGGAATTTGTAGTAGAGATAACAGAGATAACTTTAAGAATGGCCAAGGAATATTTATCGGAAGATCAGATAGTTCCGATGGTTGGATCTAGCGAGAAAGTAAATCTTTCTGAGTTTAAAAGCTCCGATCCTTTATGCTATATGGTCACTCCAGAACCTGTTTCAAAAGATGCTGATACAATGCTAGGTAAGCAGTTAATGCTTACACAAGCTATGCAATATATAGGTTCAAGCCTAGAGCGAGATGACATAGGTAAGATTTTAAGATCTAGTCCATTTTTAAATGATGAAGATGTGTTTGCTGACTTCACTATTGATGAAGACATGGCAGTTAATGACATACTTGCTTTAGAGAGAGGTGAACAACCACAGGTACACCCAGATGCTAACCACAAGTATATGATTAAGAAAGCGATACATAGAACAAAGCAAGGAGACTTTAGTACTCTTGATCCAACTATCCAGCAAAATTTTAAGATGTATATTAAAATTAATGAGCAAGTAAAAGCTCAAGCAATGATGGATATACAGAGGGCAGAGCAAGGGTTTATACCAACTGACGGTTATTTAGTTAAGTGCGATTTTTACATGCCTCAAGAAGAAGGCAAGGCCAGTAAAAGAGCGGAAATACCATACACTTCTCTAGTTTGGCTAATCAAACAACTTCAGTCGCAAGGAACATCATTAGAAGACCTATCTAAGATGAGCGGCGGGTATGCTAAAGACATGGCAAATGTTTTATCACCAGAATCACCACAAGGAACAAACAGCAATATTATCCCACCACAAGGAGCAATGAATGGCAGGCAATAACCCAATTGAGAAAATTTTAGACGGGCAAGATGTAGATACAGTTATAAATGAAATGGACTCAGCGCAAATAGATGACCCGCAGGCAGCACCGATAGTTGAAGAAGCAGGAGTGCCGGCAACTGAAGCTGTAGTAGAGATTGAAACACCCGCAGAAGAAGAGTGGAAGCCCGACTATTCATTTAAGGTTTTGGATAAGGTTCATGAGTTTGACGAAGAGATCAGACCTCTAATAACTAAAGAAAACCACACTAAAATAAAAGACCTTTACGAAAGAGCTTACGGGCTTGACCATGTGAAAGGTAATTATGAAAAAGCTAAGACTGAGTTAACAGACTACAAACAAAAAGTAGATGAGTATTCACCTAGAATTGAAAAATATAATGAGGTTGAAAAAAACCTTAAGATACTAGGATCAATGATAGAGAAAGGTGACCTAGACAATGTTTTCGGAGAGCTAGGCATAAATGATCAGGCAGTGATGGAGTACGCTGTAAATAAATTGAAAATGCAGGAACTCCCACAAGATCAAAAAATACAATATCAAAATCAAGTAAGAAATAGATCTAATGAATACCACGATAAAGTAAAACAAGAGGATTATAATCAAAACATACACAAGCAATCTGTAGATTTGAGAAATCAGCAAGTTGATTTTGCTTTGCAACTTCCGGACGTCACGGAATTTGTAAACAAGTTCGACACTTTATCTAGTAAACCCGGAGCTATGAGAGAAGAAATTTTCAAGCGAGGGGCATTAGCATTTCAGACACAAGGATTGGACAAAGCTCCAATAGAGATCATTAACGAAATTATGTCTCAGTACAAACCATTTTTAAACAACGGAACTCCTCAGACACAAGAAGTTCCACAGGGCGGCCATACCCCAAATACTCAGCAGGTAACGCAAAAGAAACCCGTGCTACCTAAAATAGGAACTGCTAGTAACTCAGCAGTAAAGCAAACAAACATGACTTTTGAAAAACTAATGGAATTGAGAAGTTCAATGCCAGCAACTTAAAGGAATAGCTATGGCTACAACACGACTATTTCAAGACATGCTTAATGAATATTTACCAAATAGTTTATTGAGTGATCGTCTTGTAAAGATGGATTATATTTTAAATAGAGTAAACAAAGACAACAACTGGAAGCAAGGGACAATTATAGTTCCTTTTAAAGGTACTAAGGCAAGCTCATTGAAGTTTGGCGGGCTTACAGCAGCAGACGATATCTCTAGCATGAAACCTGTTAGAGGTGAGATTAGCTCATACAAAGAAGTATGGGGATCGATGATTTTCTACCATACTGATTTAATGCAGCATGATGGTAAGATTAAAGAATCTACTTTCATCAGAGTTTTAGGTGATACAGTAGAAGATTTCACACAACATTTTAAAGAAGCAGTTTCTATTCAGTTAGGTTGTGGTCCTCATTTTGCAGCAGTTTCAGACGCTACAGACGCAGCCACAGGTATTATGATTGTAGACAGGATTGAAAGATTCTGTATTGATCAAAAAGTATCTCTAGATGATGACAATACCGCGCTTGCTAGCTACTATATAACAGGTGTGAATTTGAACACAAGTGCAATAACATTGTCTGCAACTAGAGGCGGTGGGGCTGCTAACGTATCTGCTTATAGTGTTGCTCAAAACGCTGTATTTTATCAAGATGGAATTACGGGAGTTTCTGATAACTTTACATCACTTAAGAGCGCATTGCTGAGTCTAGCAAATGGTGGATCTACAAATCTTTATGGGCAAGCTAAAACAGCATACCCATACCTGCAAGCTATCAATATTGATGGCTCTACAATTTCTGCGTCTAACATTATCGAAAACATTTTCAATGCATGGGTAGAAGTTAGAAGAAAAGGTAGAGGGACAGCAGATGAAGTATTGATGAGTTGGCAACATCTAGGTTCAGTGCTTAAGGCAGTAGAGGTACAGAAAGGTTCTTACAAGGTTCGTGAAGGATCTATGAAAGCAACTGAATTTGGTTGGACGACTATAGAGATATTAAATATCGGTACAGGAAGTATGATCAAGTTTATCGGTATTCAAGAATTTGATGATGATATCATCGTTTTCGCTGACTGGTCTAAAGCTACTTTTAGAAGTAATGGAATGATTCAAAAGCGAACTGCTCCTGATGGCAAGCAGTACTATGAAACAAGAACAACTTCAGGTTATGCTTATATCCTAGATATGGCACTGTTTGGGGAACTTGAGATTAGAAACCCATCGTGTTGGGGAATTATCCACACAATTTCTTATTAAATAATATAGAGGGTCTGGCCGGGTAAAAATCCCGGCAACCCTCTCTAAAAAAAGAGGTTTTACAATGGCAATTACAACAACAGAAAAATATTTACTAAACAGAATGAACGCTGTGTCTCACAAAGTTCAGTTAGGGACACTAATTGAATCTGCTGAGAGTGCAGGCGGATCTTTAACAGAAGGAAGTGTTTTCATAGGGAACTCTTCTAACATAGCTGCTGAGCTAGACTGCTCAGGAGACACAAAAATTTTAATAGGTAATGCAACAACTTTGACAAGCGTAGCTATGTCAGGTGACGCTACTTTAAGTAACACAGGTGTTTTAACAATAGGTGCAGGGAAAATAGACCCAGGCATGACCGCTATAGCAACTGGAAGTATTCTTCTAGGTACAGCGGCCGTAGGAGCTGAATTAGATTGCTCAGGTGACGCTAAGATTTTAGTTGGTAATGGAACAACTATGACAAGTGTTTCTGTAAGCGGTGATATTACAATAGACAACACAGGTGACGCCACTATAGGCGCAGGTGTTGTAGAGTCTTCAATGATTGCTGATGGGGCCATTACAGCTTCTAAACTAGCATCTTCAGGATCGTATGATTTATTTGATACTCCTGTAATGCAAATGCAGAATGATGGCACAGCAGTAGATGGTGGAGCAGGATCAGTAAACATATTAAATACAGGAAGCGAAAACTATGAATGGTCAGTGCTTGGTGCTGGGCAAGCTATAGCTTATCTAACTTGGGGGGCCAATGGTTTAAACATTGCTCAAGATCAAGCAGAAGATGACGGAATAGAGCTTACTCAAGGAATTACAGCTAGATCAAAAGTGGCGTACACTGTAGGAACTGATAGATTTTATATTGAATCAAGACTTAAGTTGTCAGATGTTTCAGGTACGGATGATTGTCTAATCGGTTTTAGAAAAGCTGAAGCATATCAAGCAAATGTAGACGACTATGACGAAGCAGCATTTATAAATGTAAATGCAGGCGATGTCATTCTTGAAACTATTCTAAATGATGGAGGAACAACTTCAACAGATACGACAGATAAAGTTACAGCAGATCAGTATATTGACATGAGAGTAGAGGTAGACCACATAGCAGGTCTTGCAGGAGCTATCACTCTCGCTAACGAACTTAAGTCAAAATACAACACACATTGCGGATCTGCTTTAGCAGAGGCGGTTGCGTTAGCTAATGATTTAAAAGCAAAGTGGAACACACACATTGATGACGTTACTGCTCATACAAATGATGATGATGCTAGTTTAGTTACAGCAGCGGATTCTACAGATGATGGTAACGGGACTTCTTTGATAGCACTTCTAACAGACATGCTGCTTAAGTATGACAATCATGACGGTGATGCGGAATTAGCAGCAAACTGGGCATGGCATATCGCTCAAGAGTCAGGAGATCACTCTGTAGCCTCTACAGCAGCTCCAACAACTATCGCTCATTGTGTTACTGATGTTAACGATTTACTAACAGTGATGGCAGCACATATTGCGGATGTTACAGCACATAATACAGCAGGTACAAGCTCGTCTTTGACAGCAGTTACAGCGGCTCATGAGAATCTAGATGCTGCTAATCTTTCAACAGCAGCAGATGCAACAAATCTAGCAACATTGATTGTTTTGATTAGTGATATTCAAGACACATACGATGTTCATGATGATGATGCAGAACTTGGATCATCATGGCTATATCATGAAGCACAAGAAGGTGGGAACGCTTCTCCGGATACAACTACTCCGACAGATCTTCCTACAAGTGTAGCACAACTGAACTTGTTAAAAACTGCACTAGACACTCACTTTGCTGACACTACTTCGCATAACGTAGCTTCGACAGCGGTTGTAGCAGCAGGTGCAGCAAATGTATTTTTCAAAATAGGATTAAATGGGGCAGCAATAGCAGCACCAACAGTTACAGCAGCTTTTGCTTTTGATGATGGAGAGGTAGTAGTACCTTTCTTGTTCTTCCTACACACAGGCGATTTCATGGATACATTGTATCTACAGAAATGGGACGTAGGATTGTTAAGCTAAATTTTTTAAACTAGGGGGAGGTTAGCCTCTCCCTTTTTAAATGGGGTTGCAATGGCAGAAAAAGAAAATAAAAGAGATATAATTTTAACGCTATCTAATGAACTATGCAAAGAGTATATCGTGTACGACTCAAACGATAGAATAACATACCTATACCAAGCGCCTACTGACGCTGAAGATGGGGAACCATGTTTAAAAGTTAGTTACGAGTATGCTAGTGGTGTATCAGTACTAGCAGTTAAAAGAAAAGAGGAAAAGACCACTTGGACTGGAACGTGGGATATATAGGAGCTTATTATGGGTTACGGAGTAGATAGACCGCATTACTTAAGAGTATGGAACATAGATCAACACCCTTACAAGCACAGACTCCCAGAGTTTCAATACTTGAATCCGGCGTTGCCTGGAATTTCTAATTTAGATGATGTGATTGATTGGCTTGTATCAGTTATTTATCCAAATACACAAGGAGCAGTAGCAACACCTGCTGTACTTCCTGTATCTATAACACCTACTATAACAATAGCTTCCCCGGGAGTGCTAACAGCAGCATCTCATAAAAGACAAAATAATGATGAGCTGTATTTACAAACATCAGGGGCCCTTCCTACAGGTTTAGTAGCAGGGACAAAATATTTTGTAGTTGAAGCAGATACGAATACTTTTCAACTAGCACTAACTGAGTCAGGAACAGCGATAAACACATCTGGGACTCAGTCAGGAGTGCATACAATAGACAACACTCTAAATGATTATAGGGTTGTACTAGATGACGGAGACGGTAAAGCAGCGGCCTATAGGTGGCAATCTCGCCTAGGTGGAGCTGAGGCATGGTACAAACAATATGATATGGATTGGTCAGAGGATTCAATTTTATCAGGGATTGTCAGTAAGACCCAGGACATGTGGGTAAGCAGACAAGGAACTAGAGATATTGACTCAGCAGGTTCGTACATCACAGGAACTTTTGCAGGACAGAGAATTATTGGTGGAAGTGTCACCAATACAAATATGACTTTAACAGCGAACAACGCTGATACAACAGGGTACATACAAACTACAAACACGCTTCGCCCTTCGGCGAATAATACCTATGATCTAGGTACATCAGCAGAGCGATGGAAAGATGGTTACTTTTATAACTCAGTAGTCGTCGGCTCTGCTTCAATGACTTTATCAGCAGGTAGCATAACTGATTCTTCAGGGGCAATAAGCTTCGGAAATGAAAACCTAAGTACAACAGGTGATTTCTCAGGTAAGGATGTTACAGCTACAAGTAGCTTTATAGTAGGCACAACAACAATAGCTGCTGCAAGTATTACTGATTCATCAGGAGCTATAAGTTTTGGAAATGAGAACTTAAGCACTACAGGCACATTAGCTGCTGAGGACGTCACACTTACTAAAAATACTTTCACTTTAATTTTTAGTGCAGATGACGGTGCAGGAAAATCAACAATTTTATCATCTCAAGGAGAGATAAGTTTTGGTAATGAGAACCTAACTACAACAGGAAAAATAACAGTAGCAGATATCGATGCTACAAACACTGATACAGATACTTTAACAGTCAACACATCTTTTGCAGGATCTGCATTTTTAGATGATGACTCAATGGCCACTGCTACAGATAGCACGGCCGCTTCGTCGGAATCAATAAAAGCTTATTTTGATAACAGTCTATCTGATATTTGGGACAACAATATGTGTTCAAATTTATCAGGGCCTAGTACAGCTTTTGAGATTACAGATGCAGGAAGCGCAACAGTAAATATTTCCGCAGGTAACTTGTATATAAAAACAACAGACTCAATAGTCGGGCATATTGTAAAAATAGCATATGCAGGTGAGACAGGTGTCTCAGTACCAACTGACAACACTTTAAATTGGGCTTACCTAGCTTACTCAACAGGTACAGCAGCACTGGCCTTCACAACTACCTTATCGGATATGAATTTAAACACTGAGGTAGTCGTCGCTAAGGTTTTTAGATCAGGAAACGTATTAACAATATGGAATTTAGGCCAGAGATTTTCTAATTATAGGTCTAATGCATGTAAAAAAGATTTTGAGCTTTTTGGCATGCAAAGAGCAACAGGGTTGATTTTAAGTGCCCCCGCAGCTTCAAAAGTAGCTGTAGAGGCAGGTGTTATATACTGTTCTCAAAATAGACTGACCATAGCAGCTATAGATACAAATGTAGCTAGTACCTTTAGCACATGGAATAGCTCATCTTCTGTAACAGCAGACACTACAGGAATAACAGATGTAGATAACGCTAACTACTGGAACGGTTCGGCTTTAGTATCACTAACAACCAATAGGCGCACTACTAGATTTTTCTATGTTGATTTTGACGGCGGTCTGCACATGCAATGGGGAACATCTAATGTTACTTCAGTAGGCGCAGCACTAGCTGAAGAAATACCCGCGACTCCTTCATTTTTAACTAATTTTTCAATATACGTTGGGCGTATAGTTTTACAAGAGGGTGAAACAACCTACGAAGAAATAACTAATCCTTTCTCGACACCTGAAAGTGCTGTATCTGTAACAGATCATGGTGATCTGTCAGGTTTGGCAGACGATGATCATACTCAATATTTATTGAGGGCAGATATCTTAGATGAAGACAATATGGCGACAGATAGTGACACTGTACCACCTTCACAGCAATCTACAAAAGCTTTTGTAACTAGCGGAACGGTAGCAATGACTAATAAGTCAATAGATGCTGATAACAACACTATTACAAACTTAGAATTAGATAACTTAAAAGCAGGTGTTTTAGATACAGACTTGAGCGCAGTTTCAGGTAGTGACGACACGGTTGCTAGTGCTAAGGCGATTGATGCCTTTATGACAACGCATATAAGCGACACTACTCCTCACGCAACAATTACAAATTCGAGCCTAGTTACTCCTAGCCGCTTAGATGTTAAACAAGGTACAGAGGCTGACTTAACGACTTACGCGGCAACGGCCAGCAATGGGCAGATGTGTTTTGCGACAGATACCAAGAAAATGTATCAGGTTGTCGACTCAGCTTTAACAGAAGTTGGTGGCGGTGGCGCAGGATCATCAGACACTATCCATTTATTAATAGCTAATAACTTTACTGATATAGATGATGTTGATCTAACAGGTAACAATGCAGCTTTTGACGGTGGTGGCGCAATAACTGAGGCACCTACACTATCAACAACAGCAGCAGATTTGATTCTTGATAATGATGAAACAGTAGTTATTAAATATGTACCAGCAGCAGACGGCTCAAGTGATTATTTTGGTTTCACTAAAGGAATCGACCAAGGTTATCGAGGTCGAATGTTGGGCTTCGCTTTTGAATTTAAAAATGATTCAACTGTAGTAGATGATGATTTTAGATTTTGTGTAAAAATAAAAGATGGGGCAAATGCAGGACTAATTACTTACAAAG
>Ga0075116_10000963_pt1 | contig 13224 bp, 17 predicted proteins | sample AntAceMetag02UKC_FD_69786 | JGI IMG/M metagenome (GOLD analysis project Ga0075116, IMG submission 69786) | Saline lake microbial communities from Ace Lake, Antarctica- Antarctic Ace Lake Metagenome 02UKC | ecosystem: Environmental > Aquatic > Non-marine Saline and Alkaline > Saline | place...
ATTAATAAATAATTTAGATGTTACTAATAATCCTATAGCTCTTGAAATTAATAATGACGGCACAGGTCATAACGTATATATTCATCAAGACGGGGTGTTGGGGGTTGGTAATGATGCTCTTTATGTCTATTCAAATTCAGTCCATGTTAACGCAAATACAGCTCTTGTGAAGTTTACTCAGGCTAACGCCTCTGCAACACAGGCAGTATTAATACTTCAGAATTATGGTTCAGGTCCTGGTATTGAAATAACTACTAGTACAGCATCCCAAGCTATATTCAAATTTAACACTAATATTGGTGGTAATTCTAGTAAAGCGCCACAAACTGTTGCTCCAGACGATTGGATACAAGTAGATTTTGGTGGAACAGCTTATTACATACCAATATATACGTTATCTTAACAAATAGATGCTGACCACGCTAGTGTAGCTCATTAGTAACAAAGACTATTAGTTGGACATAATTAATTAATAATAAATAGGAGATAAAATATGGCAGAATACACAATTACGCTAACTGTTAATCAAATGGACGCTTTAATAATTGTATTAGGTACAACTTCACAAAATCTTGAAAATGCATTAGAAGCTTATTTGGTTAGTATAGCTAATAGCCATATTGAGCAAGCATTAGATGCAACTTTTAAAGAAAAAACGTTAAGTGAAAAAGAAGATTTATTAGCTGAATAAATTGTTTAAATTGAAAAGGTTTATTATAAATGGTTATAGGTTTAGAATCACGACAAAGAGGCGATACAGTAACTTTATATCATACTTTTTTAACAATAGAGGGTAAAGAACCAACTACGGTTGTCAATCCACGTATTACTATTAGGTATGTTAATGATAATGATGTTTTAATAACAACTGTAAATGAAGCAACAATGATTTTGGTTGCAGAAACAGATTATTATTATAAATGGACAATACCTTCAGATGCTTATATTGGAAATCACACAATTGAGTTTCAAGCTATTATGGATTCCGAATACATTGAACACAATGAAGTTATACAAATAGTTGATTAGGAGATAATATTATGGAATCATATGAAAGAGGACAGGAACATACATTATATGCCAATTTTCTTACTTTAGAAGGGAAAGAAGCTGCTACCGTAGTGGACCCAAAAATAACTATTAGGCATATTGATAGTAATGATGTGGTTATTACAGACGTTAATGCAGTAGCTATGGTTTATGCAGTAGAAACCATGTATTATTATAAATGGGATGTTTCTTTATCTGCTGATTTAACGGAATATACTGTAGAATATTCTGCAACTGTAGATGGCCAATATGCCGAAGCTAATGAAACTCTTAGAATTATAGATAGTAGTTCAGGAACACCAGGAACTCTTTATACGTCAAAAACAAAGGTAGCAACATATTTAGGTGTAGATGCGGATAAAATACAAGAAGATTGGATTGAATGGGCAACTTATTATGTAGATTTATATGTAAATGCTATTTTTAGAGAAAAAACTGTAACAGAAAAATATGATATTGAAAGTTCTGGGAAGAGTATTTTATTTTTGGACCATTTTCCAGTAATATCCGTAACTGAACTTAAGAATGGTAAGGATTCAGCTGCTATGAGTACAGATGATTATTTAGTGTATAATGGCGAGGGTGTAATAAAGTTAGTTGATGATTTTATGGGAAATATTTATAATGTTGGAGCTTTTATAAGGGGTAGGCAATCAGTAGAGGTTACATATAAATATGGTAGGTCTTCAGTACCTGACGAGGTGGAATGGGCTACTACAGTAATAGCTTCAAATATTGCTTTTACTAGCTTAGTTAATTCTGGGGCAATTAAATTTGGTAATGTTACTGAAGAACAGATTGGTGAATATAGATATAAAGAGGGTAGTCAGAGTTCTATACAGGATAGTATTGGAGAAGCGAAAAAAATAGCTGATAGGTTAGAAGAGGACGTATTTAGTGCTAAAAATGTTTTAAGAATATATAGAGCAAGAAAAATTAGGGTGGTATAATGGTAGTATCTATTATTTTTAGTAGAGTTTCCAGTGGGCAAGACATAGCAGATGTTTTAAAGGGAGATAATTCTGGTATTAATCATGGTAATGTAGCAAATGGAAAAGAAACCTATCCTGAAGATATATATATAAGTCACGATGGCCTCAACGAAATAACTGATTGTAAATTTTATTGCCAGCAATTTACCGGAACTTATGATGGTGGGCAGACACCGGCCTTGGATTTTACTGAATTAAAAGTTTGGGGAGATGCTTCAGCATCAGTTGGTTTTTTAATTGATGTTGACCATAACGGAGTATATGAGTATAATTTAAGAACAGGTCAAATGGATGAAGCAGTAAATTCTGTGGCTTTAGATGATGTAAGTGCCGGAGGGACTAGCCCAGATGATATTGGTGTTGGTGGGGAAGCTCATATTAAACTTAAAATTGCTGTTCCTTCAGATGAGAATGTTCCAGGAGTTAGACAATCAGATTTTTTAATGAAATACTCATATACAAGTTAATTATTTTAAAATAAATTGTCTGAAATGACCATTTTTATCGTATAATAATAGTAGAGATAGTAATAATTTATACATATTTGGGCAAAATAACCACAAGTCTTTGGTGATAATTGGGTTATAACAAAAGTAGGCCACAAGTGAATGTAGGAATAATATAAAAACCTCATAAGCCTGTGCCTATGGGGATTTTTAATGAGTATTCGTTGGATAATACATAAAAAAGATGGTAAAACAATAACTTCTGATTGGAATTCTAATGAGGAATCTTTTAGAAAAAACTGGTCAGATGATATCACATCTATCCAATTACAAAGAAAAGATAAAAAACTCTATACTTTATCTGCTAGAAAAAATTCAAAGGTTATATTTTGGCAGACAGATGATTTCATAATAGATGTTAATACAATGGAATCCAATATAATTTCTAGAAAGATTTTTAAAAGTTTAGATGATAATAAATGGTTAGAGTTAGTTTTAAGTAATAAAGATGAAAGACCAATAATAAATATAATTAATAAGAAGATAAAGGTAAGTTAATGGTAGATGGTATAAATAAATTATATTCACAATTTAATATACAGGCAATTGTAAAGTCTCCTTGTAATGCAAATTTTGAAGCATTATTAAATCAAATAGTTATATTGAAAAGGCCCTGGGATAGTCAGACAGGTATTCGTAAAGTTAATACTTATGGCGAAGTTGTAATGGTTTATGAAGATGCCCCAATAATAAATCCAACTTTGAAAATAAGAATTGACCCAGATAGAAGAACAAGTGAAGGTTTTCGAGTAGAATTTCAAGGTGGTTTAGTTACAGCAGATTATACAGCTTTTACTTGCCCAGGAGAAGATATTCGTGAGAATGATGTTGCAGAAATAGGAACTAGGAAATATCAGATTTTATTAGTAGACGAGTTATTTGATAGGGATAAATTACACCATCTCCAAATTAGAATGAGGCGCATCGATAATTTGTAAACTATTGGTTTGTTTATTTTATGTATTTTAAAAGGGTAATAATTATGGATGTTAAAGTTGATATAAAAGGTGTTGGAGAAACAATAAATAAAATACAAGTATTTAATGATATAGCTTATAGTGAGTTGGGTCAAGCTATGTTTGATTCTGTTAATGATTTTATTAATGATGCAAAATATTTTGCACCAGTATCCGCTTATGGTAGTCATGGTAATCCCCCAGGATATTTAAGAGACCATATTACTGGTAGGGTTATTAGTAAAATAAGGGGTGTAATAATTATAGGAAGGATTAGAAGTAGTGCTAAGTATTCAATTTTTCAAGAATTTGGAACAACTAAGCATAGAGCACAACCATTCATGATGACAGCCTTTAATAAAAATAAATTTAAAATGTATGGAAGATTTAAAAAAGCTATGCAAACCGCTATACAACAGTCATCAGTTGGTAGATATTATGGAGGTGGCGCAGTAACTAAACAAGGACCTTCAGGAACATCAGAAACAACTTTATTTGGATAACTTATGCTAGATTTAATTAAATTAATTAGAGATGTATTATTGGCAGATGCTACTATTACGGCATATGTTGGTACTAGAATATATATGGAAGGAAAATTTGTTGGTAATACAGAAAATGATTATCCGCAAATAACTATTGCAGTTTTGGATGGACCTACAGACTCTTTAACAGATGACTATTATGCAGATTTAAGAATAAATATTTGGGCAAAGGGTTCAGGATGCAGAACGGAGGCAGGTTTGATAGCTAAACAGATTTTAATTAATATAGATAAAAAATCATATTTAGCCAATGACCCCATAGTTTATCAGTTGTGGAAATCTAATAATATACCATTGTGGGAAGAGGATACAAAGGTTTTTCATAGGGTATTAACATTTGATGTTGTTATGGCTGGTCATGGTGGTAATTTATAAATCTTTTGAAAAGGGGGTATTAGAAAATGGTAGATAAAACGTATACAATAAAAGACCAAGGACAAGGGCAAGATATAAGCTATTTAAAGAAGCATGCAACTTTAGAAGTTTCTTCTATTAGTGATACAGATATTATAACAGTTGATGAGCTTACGACAGTAAACGTAGTTACAGTTATTGATTTAGTAGATGGTACTATATATGGTACTACATTATTAACTAATGTTATAACTATAGATGATGTGGCTTGTTCGAGCGACCATGTAATTGTTTTAGTAGTTGGTGTTTAAAAGTTTATATTACCAATAATTTAAAAAGGAGGAATGAATAATGGGTACTAGAAAATTTTCTGTTGGTAGGATTAAAAGAGGTAGTGGAGATTATATAGGTATTTGTAGGAATATTACTGTTAGATACGATGGTAATCCTCAAGAATTTCGTGGGGGAGATTACAGATATCCGCTTGATATCGTTCCAGGAGACCAATCATTAGTAGTCACTGCTGAATCTGGAGATTATGATGCTACTGAACCTACTTTTGGCGTTGCTGAAACTCTTGAGCTTGAAGCTGGTGCTAATAGCGGTGGTATTGTTGTTACTCTAACTAATATGGTTTTAATAAGTGCTGAAGTTGGTTCTTCACAAAATGGTTTTGTTGCAACTAACTTAGAGTGGAGAAAAAAAGACGTAGAAATTTAATAACAATATTATTACAGCAATATAGGGGGTTATGTAAATGGCTAATGAAGACGTTATTAAAAGAAAGGGCAAATCAATTATATTAAGAGATGGTAAAGAATATATGATATTACCTTTACCTATTGATGATTTAATTGAGATATGGCCACTAGTTGTTAAGTTAGAGAATAAAGAAGCAGATATTGATGTAAGTTTATTTAAGGATATTAAGAAACTTGCATATGTTGCTTTAAAAAGTTTTAATGATATTGAAGAGTCAGAAGTTGGTAAATTGATTGATTTTCAAGACCTTCAAATTATTATTAAAATTATTATGGGACAAAAACAACCAGTAAGCATAGAAGAAAATAGAAAGAGTTAGTATTATGGCTACTTCAGATTATGATATAGATTGGGCTGAAGTTGTAGATATTTTATCTAGAGAATATGGTTGGACAATAGATTATATTAAAACCCTAGACCTCGGCCAAATAACGTTATTATTAAGGACTATAAAAAATAGATATGAAAAACAAAATGGAGAAGCTAGTAGTTCTGAAGATTTAGAAAAAGATAATGAACTTTCTATATCAGATTTTAAAGCTATGGGTGGTAAGGAAAGAGTAAGAGAAGATGGAAGAACTGAAATTATAATTTAAATTAGAAGGTATTTTGTATGGTAAAAATAGGTGAGATAACTGTTGAAATTTCTGCCTCAACTTCAAAGTTACGTGCAAATCTAGCACAAGCTTCTTCATTGATTCGTGACTTTTCTCTTTTGAGTCAAGGTTTGACGGGTGGTATAAGCGAAGCTTTTAGACAAATTAGCGCAGTAGCAATAAGAGGTTTACAAATTAGTTTATTCGCTTTAGTTGGTACTTTTACGCTCGCTGCTAGAGTTGGGGCTGAGTTTCAAGATGAGATGATGAGAGCTTTTACCATTTTAAAAGAGGGTGGTAATGCTGCTACAGGGTCTCTCTCTAGAATGACTAGTAGTGCTTTAAATTTAGGCAGAGATACTTTATTTTCTGCTGTGCAGGCTGCTCAAGGTATGCAAATTTTAGCAAGAGCTGGTTTTAATACTACAGAAATTTTAAGTTCAATTAGACCAACTTTGGATTTAGCTATTGTTGGTAACATGGAACTAGCAGAGACAACAAATATAGTTATATCAGCTTTACGAGGCTTTAATTTAGAAACAAGAGAAGCTGGTAGAGTTTCTGATATTTTAGCTTTAGGTTCATCTAAAGCTAATACAACAATAAAGGAATTAGGTACAGCACTTAGTTATGTTGCTCCTGTAGCTGCTGGAGCAGGTTTAGCCATTGAGGAAACAGTAGCAGCAATAGGTATTTTATCTAATGCAGGTATTAGAGGGGGTAGGGCAGGTACAACTTTAAGAAGGGCCTTATCTCAGTTATTAGCCCCAAGTCGTAAAGCTAAAAAAGTTATGGATGAGTTAGGTGTTTCTTTTGTTAGTTCTGAAGGAAAACTTAAGCCGTTCGTATCTATTGTACGTGATTTAGAAAAAGCTGGTATGAACGCTTCTCAAGCTATGGAGATGTTTGGTCTTAGGGCAGGTCCTGGTATGATTGCTTTAGTTAATGCTGGAGCTAGCTCTGTAAGTCAGCTTAGTAATAGTTTAGAACAAGCGCAAGGAACAGCTGAGGATATGTCACAAGCCTTTAGAACAACTGTTAAAGGCCGTGTTAGAGACCTTACGGCTTCTGTTATTGACCTTGGTTTAGCTTTTTCAGAAAACTTTAAGAAACCTTTAGCTGATGCAATATTTTCTTTTCGTAATTTTATTGTAAATATTGTAAATGTCGGAAATAGGATGGGGGTATTTAGGGCAATTATCAAAGGTGTTAAAAGCTCACTAGAACCTATAACTGATTTAATTAGTACTTTAGCAGATAAATTTAAAAAATGGGTATCTGAGTTAACGCCTAGAAAAGTATCTAAATTTTTCAGTGATTTAAGAGAAGATATTGATGCTTTTGTTAAATCTTTAACAACTGGTGAAATTGGGGCAATAATTAAAGATACCTTTAACGTTATAATAGGCCTTGGTTCCATATTAATAGGTACAATAAAAGGTATTAGCAATGCGTGGATGTTAATACCAGAGGGTATTAGGGATTCTATTAGACCTATGTTAATAATTGGTTTATTAATATTGCAGATGTTTGGTGGTTTGATGAATATTGTGTTTTTAATTGTTTCTTTAAATGCATTATGGGCTTCTTTAGGTGTGACAATCTCAGCTTCTGCATTGCTTACAGCGGGATTATTAGGCGCATTACTTGTTGTAGGTAAGATTGTATTAATTATTGGCATAGCTATAGCTGCCTGGAAGTTAGGCGGATTTATTGGTGAATTATCTATAGTAAAAGGTTATTTTACTGCTATGGTTTTAATGGCGCAGAGTATAGGGCCTTCTTTGAAATTAGCAGCTATGAGTATTCTTACTATGCAACAGCCTTGGAGATTATTTAATAAAGAGTTTAGGGCTGATATGGCAGAGACTATTGAGGAAGTAAAAATAAAAACTGATGCTCTTAAAGAAATTGATTGGTTAGGTAAAAACGATAAAAAAAATGAAGCGGTTGATGGTAAATCTAAAGATGTTAGTATTGGTAGTTCTGGTGGTTTGATAGGACCCGATGGAAAAGTAATTACTGTAGAAACTATTAAATTAATGGATGAGATTACGGCATTAAAAGATAGTATAAATTTAGAAAGAGGTAAAGTAGGACCAGGTAAAGTAACAGAAAATTTAATAGACCTTGTTAAAAAACTAATTGATAAAGAGAATAAAATGTCTGATGAATATTCAGTTTTGAATAACAGAGTAAATGCTATGATGGGTCAAACCGTAGGTAAAACTAATGAAGCGGTAACAAAACAACCTATGATTAATTCAGGTTTAAATGAATAATAAAGGAAATATTAAATGAGTAATGGCGTATTTAATGGTGTAGTTTTAGGAGATTATTGTCATTTAGAAATAGCAACAGAAAATGAAGTAGAGATACATAAATTTCCTAGAGCAGATGGGGCAAAACTACGTCGTCGTGGTGGTGGGCTTAAAACAATGACAGTACATGGTTGGGTTAAAAAGATGAGGAGACAAGATTTAGAAATTTATTTAGATGGTTTAGGAGCTGCTTTTGGTTCTGGCTTATCAAATTTAATTATAAATAATAATACGTATACTAATTGTATATTTAAATCAATATCACCAGGACCAGAACATAACATTTGGTCGAGGTTTATTATAATATTATATAAGAGTGGGGATTAATCATGTGTAAAAAAGATACATTGCTAAAACTATGTTATATAATTTATACATTTAAAAATAAAGGAGGTAAATAGATATGGTTGTTAATGTTTTAACTTTTGTAAATCATACAGTTATTGATGCTACTAGGGTAGCTCAACCCGCTAATTTTATTCAAATGGATTTAGCAAATGATAAGCTTATTTTTTCTGCCGGTTCAGCTGCTGTTGCTGATGGACAAAATACACCTACTAGTTCAGAATTAAATGAGGCGGCAACACTTATAGATACATCCATTGTAGAAATAGCTCATACATTTTTATTAGATGTATCTGATGTAGGTAGTGAGCTTAAAGAGCTGTTTATGGCAAACAGTGGTGATTATAGGTATGTTATTTGTTTTGCTTTCGATGGCGCAACTGCAAGTGAGGCTAGTTTCGAGGCTTGGGATGATTCTAATCATACTACTGCAAATTTAAATTGTTTAGGTCTTGGAGTTCCAGCTAATAGTATGCTTAAAGCTATTTTGACTACAGGAGGTACTCCTGGAGCAAGTTGGGTTGGTACGTCTATAGCCGGTGGAGCAAATCCTAATATTTTATTACTTAATGGCGGTGGTGGAGCATTTGGCGGTGCAGCAGATGCATATGTGAATATACACTGGGATGTACCAGCTTCGTATTCCGCAGCTTTTGCTGAAACCCCAGTCATGAGCGTGAGATACACTTACATTTAATTATATAAATAATTTAAAAAGAAAGGTGATATTATATCATGCCTTTTATAGGTAAGAAGAGAGATTCTAAAGGACAGTTTGTAAGAACTTTTTATATTAGTAAACCTAAATTATTAAAACTTTATAATAAACATAATAGGATAACTAAAGATATTTGTAGGGTATTAGGCATCTCTTATATACAGCTTTATAAATTATTTAAAGCTTATAATATTAAATTAGAAGGTAAAAGAAGGATTATTACCTATTGTTGTAAAATTTGTGGTAATAGAATATCTAATACTAGTGCACTTCATGGAAAAGGTACTTGTAATTTTTGTGCTAATCTTAAAGAAAATAATCCAAATTATATAGATGGTAGAACAAAAGAAGCTAAGTATTATTGTAAAATTTGTAATAAAGAAATTAGTATATCGGCATTTAAATATGGTTGTTGCAGGTGTAGAGTTTGTTTTGTAAGAGTTACCTTTAACAATTCTAAAAAATATAAATATAAATCTAATAGTTTTAGGTCATCGTGGGAAGTTAGTTTTGCAAAATGGCTAGATTTATCTGATATAAATTATGAATATGAAAATAAAGTTTTTGAATTAGGAAATAAAGCATATTTACCAGATTTCTATCTACCAGAATTTGATTGTTATATTGAAATTAAAGGCTGGTTTAGAAAAAAAGCTAAAGATAAAATGAAACTATTCAAATCACTGTATCCTAATATTAATATTAGGATATTTTTTAAAAAAGAGTTAGATATGTTAGGAGTTTTATAATGCGTAATAAAGCTATATATAAAATTATTTTTGAAGACGGTGATATTTTTAATGGCGGTAAATCTATAAAAGATTCTAAGTGGCTGGTTATTCCAAATAAGCCGATAATTAGACTTGAGTATTTTGTGTCTGATGGTGAAGGTATTATTTTAGAGAATTTTGAATCTTATCTTTGTTATGTTGCCGCTAATGCGCTTGTTTCAAATAAAATAGGTAATTGTCCTGCATGTAATAAGAAAGGTAAGATTTCTAAAAAAATTATAAAATACTCAAATAATACTACTAGTGATGAGCTTATTGCACGTTGTACAAAATGTAATTGGGTTGGTAAAATAAATGAATTAGTAAGCCACGTTGTCAGTACGGATGATAAGTATATTTATATTATGGGATTAAAAAATGGGATGGTAACTTCTTATCGTGTATCTTTAATAGGTAAAGATGGAAAAGATAAATATAAAACAGGTGATATAACTAAACGAGTTATATTATTAGGTAAGGAAGATAATGGTCGTCCAACAAATAGGTCTTTTTGGAAAAGGGGTATTAAATAATGGGTTTATTGCAAGGTTGGTCATATCGTAAAAAATTAACAATTGATAAGAATGATATAGATTCTAATCTTAACTATTTAAGAGTTTTAGTATCTTTAGATGTTGGTAATTTTGATTTTTCAAAAGCTAAAGCCGATGGTTCAGATATTAGATTTACAGCAAGTGATGGTACAACGGTTTTAGATTACGATAGGGAGGTTCATGATTCTATTAATGACATAGGTTCTTATTTTGTTGAAATACCTTCGGTAAGCTCTTCTGTAGATACTATATTTTATATGTATTATGGAAATGCTACAGCATCAGATGGCGAAAATTCTTCTGGAACTTGGGATGGTGGAGATGCTTATGATGGGGTTTGGCATTTAAAAGAAGACTCTGATGGTAGTGTTGATGAGTTTGAAGATTCTACTGGCAATGGTAATGATGGTCAGGGTAATAACATAGGAGTTGCGGAAAGTGCTTTAATTTATAAATGCCAACAGGGTGGAGGATTAACAACTTATATTGGTATTCCTGATGATGCTTCTTGGGATTTTGGAAGTAGCAATTTTAATATTGAATTTTCTACTCGTTGGGATGGAAGTGTTACAACAGGCTCTATTATGGGGCATGATAATGGTTCTGGCGGGACACCCAAGTGGATATTAGGTTTTGGCTTAACTATTGCAAATAATATGCAATTTCATACAAGTGGCCAATGGATAAATTTTTCATGGACACCGGCTGCGGATACAGATTATCATTGTAGTTTTTTAAGAACGGGAAATACTTGGAAATTTTATGTTAATGGCACACAAGTTGGAGGAGACCAAACCAATAGCGTAGTTGTGGCAGACGCATCAAATATACTAACATTTTTTACAGACGGTGAGGGTTGGCAGTACCATGCCGGTTATTTAGATGAGATACGTATTACAAATGGAGCATCCAGAACTGCGGCTTATTTAAAAGCTAATGCTGAAAGTCTTTTAGATGATTTATTAACTTTAGGTAGTGAGGAAGTAGTATCAATAACAGATGTTGATATAGATATAAGAGTAAAGATTGAAGAATTATTTGACATGGCTACGGATATTAGGGCTAAGTATAAAGAAACCATAGAAGATATAGATATAGATATTAGATTAAAGGAACAAGCTTTTATAGACTTAGCAACTGATATAAGGGTTCGTTATACTGACCGTTTTGAAGATTTAGATTTAGATATTAGGATAAAGAAAGAGCTTATAGAAGATATTAATACTGATATTAGAGTTGCTGAAGCTATTTTATTTGATATTGATACAGATATACGTGTTAAAGAATCTATAATTTTAGATATAGAAACTGATATTCGAGTAGCTAATCAGGTAATTATAGATATTAATACTGATATTAGGGCTGTACATATACGTAATTTGAATAGAACTATTGTTAGTGAATCACCAAGTTTTGATGAAGGTTATTATTTAAATAATCAAAATGTTACTATAAATATGGAAAAAGTTTATAATGCAGTAAAAATGCAATTTAAAAATGAACTTGGTGGTACGTGGTCTGTTTTAGAAACCTTTGATACAACTAAAAGTTGGGTATTACTTGCAGGAGATGGAAAAAAAGAAGTTTATCTTAGATTCATGGATGTTAATGGTAATTTATCTAATGGTGAGCATGTAATTGAGTCACTTTTAACCACAACAGGTGTTCCAAGTTTATCAATAGAGGCTTACACAGATGAAGGTGCTGGTACGCCCATATTAGATAGTACTTATCAACTTGATAAAAGTCCGTTTTTTAGATGGGATTTACCAAGTTATGATGTACCTTTTTCTTATTTTAGTTATGCTATGGATGAGACACCAGATGATTCTATTAATTTAACTATACCAGCTATGATTCAAACTGGGATGTTAATTTCTAAAGTTACACCCCCTCCACAAATGACTTTAGAAGCATCTGATGGATATTATTATTATGCTAACGATAGAAAAGAGTTTAAAACTTATCAAATAACTATAGATGACGGTGGAGTTCAAGATAGGATAGATGTTATATATATTAGTGGGGTACTTGGTAGTTTATTAGTAGAAAAGGGCGTGGAGGCAGCTACACCTATTGCGCCAACAGTTAATGAGCAGGATTTTATCTTATTAGCAGAGGTTTACGTACCAGCTGGTACAGTAGATATTGCAAATGTTACATTAACAGATACTAGAATTACTTATATAGATTTAAAACAATACCTTACTGAGCCTTTACTAAATGGTCAGCATATACTTACGGTTAGGGCTTATACATCTGTTAATACTTATTCAACTAGTACTTTTAATATTTGGGTGGCTAATGATAGTTTAGACATTGGAGAACTTAAATGTTATACAGATTCCGGTAAGGTACTAGAGTTATCTAATGGCATTTATCAAACAGCGGATAATACACCTTATTTTGAGTGGTCGGTTGTTGCAAATGAGCCAGGCCCTATAAGATACTATTACACAGAGGATGGTACAGAGCCAGATTTAGGTGATTCCTTTTTAATAACTAATAATTATACACCAGGAACATACCCAGACGGTACAACCGTATTAAATGTTAGAGCATATGATACAACTACTGGCTATTGGGGAGAATCTAAATCTTTTATGTTTCTTTATGGTACAACGGTTTTTACTGATGATACAGTTGTTATATCTGGTAATACTTTTTTAAGGCAAAGTTTAAAAGAGGTGCAAGTAAAAGATATTTCTTGGGATTTTAGTAGTGCTAGGATTTGTAGATTTTATCAAACATTAGC
>Ga0075116_10000966_pt1 | contig 13216 bp, 12 predicted proteins | sample AntAceMetag02UKC_FD_69786 | JGI IMG/M metagenome (GOLD analysis project Ga0075116, IMG submission 69786) | Saline lake microbial communities from Ace Lake, Antarctica- Antarctic Ace Lake Metagenome 02UKC | ecosystem: Environmental > Aquatic > Non-marine Saline and Alkaline > Saline | place...
ACTGCCCACGCCCGTGCCGTCGAGCGTGCCCGCGTTCGCCCAATTCACCGAGGGGCTCGACGCATCGCCCATCGGCCAGTAGGCTACCGCGTCGCTGCTCGGAACGCCGGCCTTGTCTGACGCTGTCGCCTCTGCCCGCGCATAGATCGTCTGCGCCGCGTCGACAACGTTCATATTGATGTGCGCGATCTTCGCCGCCTCAGACTCAATCGCATACGGCAGAGCCGCGCCGCCGTTCGTCAACGAGAACCGCACGTTGCCGTCGAGCGTCCCGCCGCACTCAGTCACGAATGCATCGGGCACCGCGGGCAGGTTCACCGGCTGGCCGGTGAGGCCCGCGCTGATGACTGCGCTCGGGTCTAGTGTGATTGCGATGGTCACTGACACTGCCTTTCCACTAAAGAAGTTTGTGCGGCCCTGTCGTTCGCACACGCACGCGGACCGTCTCGACCGACCATGCCCTATCCGTCGCACCGTTCGCCAGCCGCAGCCGATACGCCCGGCCACGAGCTCGCGTCTGATTCGTGTAGTTCACCCCGCCATGAGAGAAGACCTCCCACGTCCCTGAAAACGCCGCATCGTTCAGCGCCGCATCCTGCTCGCTGTGGCCCACATGCAGCGACCACGCCACGTCGCCACTCACTTCCGCCAGATTGCCCACAAGCTGCACCACAAGCCCGTCCTGCTGCTTGTCACTCGACGTAGCGATGGGGCCGTAGTCCACATAGCTTTCAATCTCTGCCCCCTCGTCCGTCTCATTTTCCAGCCGGTAGCGCCGCACGTAACCATCACGCCCGCCCAGCAACACAGCCGAGTCAATCGGCTGGACGGCATGATACGCGCAAACCGCCGTGGGCTCGAAGTCGCCAGGCAGCCTCATCGGCCAGAACGACCCCCGTTGCAGATCGAACCACCAATGGGTCTCCGTGCTCGCCTCCTCTGGCGTCACGTAAATGTGAATCCCACCGCCCTCGTTGTCGTGCGCCAGAGACACCGTGCTCAGCGCATTAAGGTGCCGCAACTCCTGCGGCAAATGCGAGGACAGCGGCTCCACGCTCCCGGCGCCGCCAGGGGGCACTCGGTACAAGCCGCGATGGCTCAAGATAATCGTCGCACCGTCCGGCGCTTGGCACCACGCGCTCTGCCCAACGACGCCGACGATCTGAGACACATTGTCCATCTCGCCGCCGAAGGTCGGATCGCCACGCAATACCCAGAGGGTCTCGTCGCAGCCGAACAGGAGATAGTCGTCGTTATGCGTAATGACCGCTGTGATCGGATCCCCGATCTTGCCAAAGTACCCGGTTGCACTGCCGATCGCTCGAGCCGCATCAGCGGGGTCCGCACCAAAGTTGAAGTCGTAGAAATCAGACTGCCGAGACATGTACCACAGGTGCGGGTTGGTCGAATTGCCGGCCACCACTGCCCGATCTCGGTACACCGCCATACACGGACAACCCGTGGGAACCTGCCCCGCCGTCGCCGCCCAGACGCTCAAGCTGCCTGCCAGGGGATCAAAGACTTTCGGCGCCCGCTCGATCCGATACGTGCATGTCCCCGAGCCGCCAGTCGTGCTCACCAATGTCACCTTCGCCGCAACGACAGACGCAATAGCATACGTGCCGTCCGCCACCGCACCCGTCCCGTTCGAGACGACACAGACATCATCATCCGTATCAAGACCAAGCGCTGTCCAGTCCGCCACGCCCACGGCCGATAGATCGACGCCATTGGCCGCAACCGCACCGTCCGCACCCGTCACCTTCACATCGCCGTAGTCCGCAATGTACAACTTCTGCGCCCGGGACACGGCAGAGATATGTCTGTCTGACGCGATGGTCGGACTCGCCACCAACTCGTTTAGGTGCAACCCGTCTGTCGTGCGGTACAGCTTCCCACCCGCACTCGCAGCCAGGACGTTTTGCCGCGGCGAGCCGCTGCCGCTGTAGTAGTCCGCTCGGATGGAACCCGCCAAGCAGAGGCCGTCTGCTTCCGTGCAGTCCAGGCCGAACCCGAAGCGCTGCCCCGCGGGCGCGGAGATGTCCTGGTCAAGGATCTCCGTGCCCAGCCAGTAGACCTTGACGTTGTTGCCATTGACGACCACGTTGAACCAGCCCGCCTCCGCATCGCCCGTCGCGCCGCTGCTGAACGGGTAGGTCGTGCCGGCGGGGTAGACCGTCAACGCACCGGAGTACGTGCCGTCCCCATTGGCCATGGTCAACTCAGCCCGAACCCCCGCCGTCAAGAGGGCGGGGGTGGTGTCGTCAAGGCGGAAGAAGATCGAGTGCGTGCCGTGATACGAGGCAAGGTAGGGCGTGAGGAACAGCCCAAGCTCATACGGCTGGGCCACGTCAATGCTGAGGCTGTCGCGGACCGCGCCTACTGTGCCTATCGCCCCGTCTTCGGTTTCGGTAAGTACGAGGTTCTCAACGTCATAGGTCAGGGAGACGCAAGGATCAGGTTGGGCAAGATATATGCTCGCCCCAAAGACATGGCGATAGGTCCGCTCAGGATCAACCGCGATTGTCAAAGTCTGGAGAAGCGTCGTGTGCGCCGCGTCGCTGTAGACTTTGCATGTCACCAGCGATGGCGACCGCGAGATGACAAGATAGTGGGGAGTGCCTTCGATGCCGGTGCCAACAAGAACAGAAGCAGTTAAGCCGGTTTCATAATTCCGGATTTTCAGTAACCACGGCACGCCCACGCTCACGCCTAGAGGGTCCCACCAAACGCCGAGCGCCTGCGAACTATGGGCGAGCCAGTAGTTTGAGGATTCGACTTCGTTGGCAACTGCCCAAACAATGCCCACGCCCCCTTCGGCGCTTTGCGGCGTAGTCTTCACCGTATGGGTAAAAGTTGTGCCGAAGTGCCCTGCGCCCCTGTCGTCGCAAATCCACGCGGAGTCCGCCGCGACCAAAGCGCCCACAGCACATTTATTTGCTGTGACCGTAAGACTTGGGTCGGTGTCTTTCTTGGTGTAGCCCGTATAGTCCTGCCGCGTCAGTGCGCCCGCGTTGTCAGTGGACGCGTACTCGTCACGCCAGATCGTCGGCGCGGCCCCGATCCACGACGCGGCCGTCCACCCACTGCCCAAGGCCGTGCCCTGAAAATTGTCAATCCACGTCTGGTAGCCGTCTGACCGCACTATCGGCACGGACGCAAGCATCCGCACAGGACCGCCCAAGTCCTCGTAATACGCCTTGCCCAAACCAGGCCGACTCCCCCCACGTTGACGCTCTTCGAACACCCCACGGGGGCGCACGTTGAGACAGTCAGGCGTCGTGAAGGGAGGCTGGGCCTGATAGGCTGAGCTTTTGTGCAGCCCCCCCAAGGGGAACCGCAAGTTCATCAAGCGGTCTTGCATGGCTACGCATTGGGCAGACTGGTCAAGTCGAGATACATGATTCGTACCCGCACCGTGCCAGCCGATAGGTTCGCACTGCCGAGCGCGGCGCCAGACGTGGTGACACCGCAGACGTCGATGGTCGTGGCCGTGCCGAGCACAGCCCAATCGGGGACCGTGTCGATCTTCAGGTTCTTCGTGAGGCCGGTGCTCTTGCCGTACAAATCGACGTCGCCGCCGTGTAGGCCGAGCGCGACCTTGACGGTCGTGCCGCCCGCGGTCACCGCCGTCTGGATGTTCGCCTGCGCACCGATAATCACCGCGCCGGCGGGGATGGCCGCAGCCATCGCAACGAACTTCGCACCCGCGGCGGTCAGGTCCACCGTCTCTTCCAGACAGCGCAACATGCCGCCGACGCCCAGCCGGAGGAATCGACTCGACGCCTTGCTGCCGGTGTTCTGGTACAACGTGGACGCCATGTCGGCCCCATCGGTGTGCACGAACATGCCGCCAGGCGCGTACCCGTCAATCTCGTCCGGCGGGACGGTCTCGCCATGGGCCAAGATCCAGCCGTTTGGCGTCTTGACGAGCGCGTTGTCTGTCGGTGCGGTGCCTTCTTTCAACTGCGAAGGTAATCTGTGGGCTCCGGGGAATGGCATTTCATCTCTCCAATCAAATAGACGGATATCTCGTTCCGTCTGAATACTCGTAGTACATGAGCTTCATCGACGAATCGGCTACAAATTGTTCGTCACTCACCATGTCTGAACGATCCGCGTTGTAGCCCAGCGTGTTCGGAGCAGTCAACTGGCGATCGTACGCCACGCCACCCCGTAGCCGATCAATGAACCGCTGGTAGTGGATGCCGGCCGTGTCGTTCAGGCGGCTCTCAGCAATCGCGAGGCAACTCTCCAAGAGCGTCTCGCTGTGCATCGCGCCGCCCATCGGGTAGGGTGCCGCCGCGGACAGCGACTCGCCCGCGGGCGTGTACCGATAACTGAGCGTGTACACGCCATCGGGCACGGGGAACAGCAGCAACTCGAATTGCTGCTGAACGGTTGCATCAACGGCTTTTGCCCGCAACGCAACCAACGTCGGGCGACCTGTCGTGTCGGGATACACCTGACCATGCACTTGTCCCTCATTGACAAGCGTGAGTGGGTATCGAGCCGAGTCTTCAATCGTCATGAGGCCAACCAACCCGCCGAAGTCGTCCGGCAAGTCGTAGGTCGCCGTGTCGGCCACGGTCGTGATCGAGCCGTCGCGGGGTTTGAGAAAACTCCAGACGTGCATCTTCTGCTCGCCGGGCAAAATCGGCGGGGTCAGATACTGACGATTCCCAGCCTGCACCCACGCCGCGATCTGAGCGGTCTGGTCAGTTGTCCACTTCGCAGAGTCACGGCCCCAGCCGGCAAAAAAGCCCAGCTCTGCCGTAAAATCTGAGTACTGAAGTTGGAGTCCGGGTACAGCCATCGAAGATTACTCCAATGGTGCTGGACGCTTTCACGCCCAGCACCATTCTCGTTATCGCTTCTGCGCGACGGAGATCCAGTCGAGATGGACCGCGGGCGTGCCCGTGCCGCACGACTGAACAACCAGGGAGGGGCGCATCTCCAGGATGGAGAGGTTCGCCGTCACGATGCTGTTGGCATCCTCGACGCCGTCGAGGTAGAAAAGCGCCGTGCCGACCCCATCCGTCTTGAACCCGAGCTTGTAGTACGTCCCTGCCGTCAGGGCCGTGCCACCGTTGAACGCATTGGTCGTGGCCGTGCTGGCCTTGCTGCCAGCCGACAGGAGCACACTGTCACCCGTGAGCGACAGCAAGCCCAAGTAGTCCGTGGCTGAAATGGCGGGGACCGCCGTGATGATGGTCGTGTCCGTGTTCGCCAAGCCAATGAAGAAGTCCGGGTGCGCGGTCATAATCTTAAACCGCGCCTCGAACCAGACTTGCTTGTTGGCGGCAAACTTGAACATCTCACCGCCACCAAACTGGATGTTGATGCCATCACCAGCATCGTTGTCGCCCGCGTCGGCAATCACGAGACCACCCGCGCCGTCCGTCGCCGCGAAGGTTCCCGCACCACCACCCTGCGTGGCGGTGTACTTGTCCGCGAGCACGGACAAGAATTCATCCGAGAACGTGTAGCCGTAATTGGAACCAGCCAGCGCCATGAGGTCGAGATCGCAGTCGTGCCAGATCTCGGGACTCAGGCCGTCGTCGTCGTTCTTGCCTCGATACGTCATCTGTCCAGAATAAGTCATCGGTCTGTCTCTCCAACAGGGGGGGGGGGTCACCGAAGGGTCACTGAAGGGTCACTACGCCGCCTTGAGGCAAACGAACTGCCGCCGGCGGTTGATGCAGAAGGAGTTCCAGGAGCAGTACAGGTGGTATCCCTGCGCTGCGGGCTGCTTGTCGAGGTCGCGCGGGCCGATCTCTTTCATGTACCAGCCTTCCAGGAACTTCACGCTGAACGTGTTCCAGTTGACGCCGTAGATGGGATTCCTGGCAGCAATGTCGCTGCAGAAGTCCCGGCCCGCGTCGAAATACGGCACGGGGGTCAACGGGATGCCGTTCATGATCGGGTTCTTGTAGGGATCGAGGTCAACGCCGATGCTGTCGTTCTGTTCCTCGGCAAGACGCTTGAGCCCACGCCATGTCACGAAGTTGGTGAACATCTGATGGTTCGCCCCGTTGTACTGGTCCTGGTCGGGGAGCGGAACCATCGGCATGAAGTTGCACTCGTACTGCGCAGCCGCCAGCGTCTCCACCAAGTCATCCTTGGTGACCGCTTCGTAGGGACCGACGTAGTTTTGCCAGTGCGGATACGTCGCACTGGCCAGGCCAGCCGCGCCACTGGCGAAGCCACTCGGGTCGCCGCTCGTGAACCCCTGGACGAAGTTGCTGTCGTCGTAGGTGATCCAGTACGCGATGCCGAACGGCGTCTCGTCGTCGGTGCTGTCCGCCGGCTTGTTCCAGAACGTCTGCTCCCACAACTCCGCCAGCGACTGGAGCGCCTCGATCCGGCGCGCCTTCGCGTAGTCCACGATCTCGGACGGGCCGCGAAGCATACTGAGCTCGCGCAAGTCCCAGCCCCACGCAGTCCAGTTGTGCCGCCAGGGCACGTCGCCCTTGCGGAACATATCCTTGAACGTGATCGTCTGGGGCTCCAGGATGCCCACATTCTTGGCGATGCCACTCTTGAACACCTTGAAGTGCGCCTGGATGCCCGAACCGCCGACCAGGTTGTCCTTGTGCCGTTTCGTGATCGTGTTGAGCGCCGGGTAGTTCGGCAGCTCATACGCCAGATCTGTCCACTTCAGCTTCGTGAAGTGCTTCATTGCGGCTGGCACCGCATTCTCGATGTTTTCTAACTGAAGATGGCCTGGCATCATTCTTCTCCATATACCACATCGGCCACGGCTTGTTCAGCCGCCTCGTCTGACTTCTCAGGCTTGACTGGCCGACGCTGAGTTGGTGGGTGAATAATTTGCGTCGAGCGCTTCTTGACGCCCTTCACAACTTCCTGTCGCGCCTGCTGGCGCAACTCGTCGTTGAACATGACGGATGCAGCTTTCTTCGTCAGATCGGCGATGGACAACTCGGGCTGCCTGCGCAGTTGTCGCGCCTGGGCCTGCACCCCCATCTCGTCGAGGAGTTGCTGGCGATTGGTCTCCTGGGCGGCGTTCAGCTTCTCGCCATCCTTGCCCAATTGCGCGCTGAAGGCATCGTCGAGGCCCGACAGGGCATCGAGAAACTCTGCCTGCACACGCTGTTCGTTCTGGGCCTGGGAGAACTGTTCCGTCTCGGCCAAGCGCTGTTGCATCGTGCGGATTTGCTCCGCCATCTCGTTGCCGCGATCGACAACAGACTGGAAATGCTGGATCAGGTCGGCTTCGTAGGTTTCCGGGTCCAGCGTATTCTCCAGCGCCTTAGAAGCCTCGGGCTCCGGCTGCTCCGGCTGCTCCGGCTCGTCACCGCCCTTGCGTGCCATTTGGCCAACCACTTCCGCAAGGCCGACAGGGCCCAGCGCTCGAGCGTTCGCTTCCGAGATGCCCCACCGCTCGGCAAGAGCAAGCAGCCGCGGATCATCGTCCGTCGCGGCCTCGGGGGCCTCTTCTTCCTCCTCCGGTGGAATTGTCTCATCACCGGGTTCGGGAGGTGCTTCCTCCTCCGGTGGGATTGCCTCATCACCGGGTTCGGGGGGCACTTCCGTGTACATACCCTCCAACTCTTTGATCGCAGCGGCGTTTTCATCCGAGCGATCAGACGCATCAACAGGGATTTCGGCCTCTGCTGGCGCTACGACTTCCTGGGGGGCTTCCATCTTGGTGTCCTTCCGCTAGGGGTCAGAATATCCGCCATCCAAGTCCGTGTATCCAAATCGACGCATATAGCGCTGTCTGGATCGCTTGCTAGTGAAAACGGCCTTTCCCGTCTTCTTGTCGAAATGCACCGTCTTGTGCCCATGCTTGTGAGCATTCACCTCGAACTCAGCCACCTGCTTCGGATGGCAGCCCATAGCCCGACTGCAAAATTCGCCTTCTCCCCAAGCCGAGGGGCCCGCGTGCGGGTCGCCGCTACGCTGCTCCGCACCAAGGTCGCGCGTGAACCGCTTGCCGCCACGGATCACGAAGGGCTTGGCCTCACCCATAGGAAATTCGGCCTCGATGATTCCTGTCCTATTGCTGTAACAGTAGACTGCCATCATGTCCTCACAAGGGTGGCGTGTTCCAGCCAAATCGCATCCCACTGAAGGTTCGCCAGCGTGTTGGCGTTCGCATCGAACGCCACGCCCGCCACCACGTAGGGGACCGAAGACGGATCCCAGCCCGCACCCGTCACGTACGCGTCGCCGATCGCCACGTCGCACAAAGTGAACCGGCCGGCCGCGTGCGAGGCGTCCACGACGCGCCATTCGCAGTAGTTCGAAACGTCGGTGCCGAGGCGGACAAACGAGTAGGCCACATTCGTGAGGTCAGGAATCTGGATCAGCCAACTCACTCGGTCGTGCGGCTTCCAGAACACACCGCCCCTGTCGATATTCAGCGGACCATCCTGCGTCTTCGCGATGGCCGCGAGCTTGGTATCACCCGCCACCTTGTCGAACTCGACGCTCGCCGAACCAAGAATGCTGGCCGTGGCCGCCGCGATGTTCTCCGTCTCGTCGTTCACGACTGCCCAGCCAGTCACCCCGTTCATCCGATCTACCGGAAGCTGAGTCTGAAACATCATCCGTCTCCTTGCATAATCTTGTCACGACACTCGGATGTCGCGGTCTTGACTTCCAGCATACTGTTGCGCAACTCAACCGCCAGCAGCGTGAACGTCTCGGTGTTGCGAGCGATCACCGCAGTCTGATCCTTCATCATCTTAAACATGAACTTCACCATCCACACCTGCATCGCCAGCAACAACACGCTGAACCCCGCAAAACCATACTGCATGACCGGGGCCATCAAGTTAATGTCTGTGCTCATTCTTGCCTTTCTGGCACTTTGTCCGCAAGGAGCGCTTGCATCGTCGCATTTTCCTGCCCGGCGCCGGAGGCTCGACTCACACGCTCGTATTTTCGAGTTGTCTGGCTCGGCATTGGCGGACGCACCGGGCCGCCTTGGCCCTGCTGCGTTGGCTCCGTCTCGACCAAGACATCCGCGTACTCCGCCTCCAAATTGGTCAACTTCGCCATGCTCTTCAACCATGCCTGCAAGTTGAACATGACCCCTTGCTCCGCCAGTTGCGACGCCATGGGGATCAACACGGTCTGCGCTATCTGCATCATCGACTGCGCCTTCGCCTTCGGTGACTGATATTGTAAGGAATAGGGCTCGATGGCGATGTTGTACTGAATGAAATCGCCCTCTCGCATCTCAGGGTTGAACCGCACGGGCACATCAATGTCCTTCACCCGCTTAGTCAACGGCATGTCGATCAAAGGATCTGTCCAGAGATACTGCGCCAAGTCCTCTACCACCCGACGCGTGAAACGATAGACCCGCGAACTCATGTCCTCCATGCGCTTGGACGCGCTCTGTGCCAACAACTGATCCTGGCCAAGCGTTTCAGACTGCGGCCCCAAGCCGCCAAGCAAGTCCAGGTTGCCCGAATACCAGCGAAACTGGTTCACGACCTGAAGCAACATCGCCAACGTCACTTGGTCCGGGCCGCCAAATTTCTTCTCCCCAACCCTGTCCACGCTGTCCACTCGGATCATGTCACCGTCCGAGGACTTCGTGATCCTCTCGGCATCATCCTCTATCCCAGACTCGTAAACCCCAACTGTCTTCTGGCGATCCGCCTGGCGCTCGAGCTTCCGATACAACTTGTTCACCAGCCTGTGCATGTCGATCCACATCGACACAGGCGCCAGAGGGACCACCTGCCCGGGAATGCTCGTGAAGCCAAGGATATGGAACGGGCCGCGCTCAGGCCCATCCCAGTCCATTCTCTGCAACGGCCTGCGCTCGGGCTCGCCGTGGACAAACGTCCCCATGATCCCTTCCTGTGGCAACCACATCGACCACAGGTCCACCATGTCGTACACCTCGTCGTCGTCCCACTTGCGCTCGCCCCGAGAAATTGTCTCGACCTTGTCCTCCTGCGACTCGACGAAGTTCTTGCTGCTCGGCTGTAGCCCATCGGTGTTCTCATACAGCCCCGACTCCATCACATAGTCGTAGCGGAGACGATGCCTGTGACCCGCAAACGCGCACTCCTCATACCGCTCTGCCGTCATGTCGTGAACCCACGCATCAAGGTCGACCGTCTTCGCAAACGGCTGACCCACATCATACGTCGTGCCGTTTACCTCGGGGTCGTCCAGCGTCGCATACGGCGCAAGGCCCACCTCTACCACCGTCATGCTCACCATCGCGTCGTACACCGCCAACCGCAACGTCTCTTCGAAGTCGATCTCCTCCAACAGGTGATTCACCGCCAACTCCAACGTCCGGGCACCAGGCTTGAGTTCCATGTGCTTCGTCGTCACCTGCACCGCCGGCCGTTGCGCTACCAAGTTCCGCGTGTAGATGTTTACCGCCATCTCCAGCAGATCAAACGGCACCGTCTTCGGCGCGCCGTCAGGCCCATAATGCGCGCCTGTGATCTGCTTCAGCGTCCTCACGCGAGTCTCGCGGAGCTGCTTCAGCTTTGCATAGCTGCGGTCCATCGCCGTGCAGAATCGACTCAAGTGTCGAGTATTGTTGAAGTCCATTACCAGTCGTCCTCCGCCTCTGCCTCCGCCATCGCCGCTTCCTGCATGTGCCAGTACAGACAGTCCTTCGAGATCGACGGACGAGTGTCCGCCCGCGCCTGACTCGCAAACATCGCCTTGCAGGCCAGCGCATCGCCAATCACGATGTCCCCGTGGTTGTCACCCTGGCCGCTCGGATCGCTCGACCGCGTGCCCGAATACACCACCGTGTTGTTCGGGCCAAACTCGTACCGCTGAGCCTGCGCAATGCTCTCCTGCGACCTGTTCAACAAGTCGCCACGTGCCCACACCCGCCTGTAATACGCCAGCGTCGTCTGCTTCGTCTGGTTCGTCGGGAAAAAGCCCGGCACTTCGTTCCGCGTCTTCCCCGTCCGCTGATAGTAAATATCCCGATAACCCAACTCCAACACCCGCTCCGCAAACTGGCGACCAGGGCCGCCGCCCTCCCAGATCAAGTGCGCATCGTAGAACCAGCGGCACAGCGAGACCACCAGCTCCGCAAAGTTGTGGGGCGAGATCCGATTGTCCACATACTCGCCTGCCTTCTCGTGAGTCGCGCTGTTGTAAATGCACGCCGTGCTGTCACTTGCACCCGTCCCTGCCGAAATGTCACAGCCAACCACATACGTCCCCTCTGGGGGCCGCTCACCTACCACCAACGGCGCCCACAACGCAAGGTGACCACTGGCCTCCTCATGAAACCCGCCCACCTCATACACACCGTCCAAGATGTCTACCCGGCCACGCAGCAACGGGGGACGCACATACTGCTGCGCAGACAGCAAGTCCTCGGGCGCAAAAAACGCATCACCTGCGCCAAAATCGCTCATGTCCAGCTCTTGCGCAATCTCCCGCTTGCTGCCCGCTCGCTGGCACTGAATGTCATACCACGGAGACCGCGCATGGTAGTCCAAGTCATGCACGAACTCGAACCCCTCCTCGTACTCATACCCCTCATCCAAAATCACCAACTCGCCGCCCACATGCGTGTACAAGCCCGCGCCATGCTCAGGGTGCAACGGCCAGTGCAACTTCACCAGCGATACCGCCGACCGACCAGCCTCGTGCTCCAGCGCGTAAAACGCCGTCCCAGTACCACGAGGCGTCGAATTGAATACCCGGCAGTCGCTCGCCTGACTCGTCGCACTCAACATCGCAAAACCATTCTCGCTCAACGCAAACTCGTCCAGCAAGATCTTCCCCCGCTTGTCACCCGCCGCCGCATTCTCCGTCGTCGACTCGCCATCTATCACACCGCCCCCATCCTTGTTCTCCAAGTGCAGCTTCGCTATCTCATACGCCGGCTGCAAAAATGGGGGCAGCATGTCCAATATGAACTGGCCACGAGTGAACAACGCCTTCGGATCACCCTTCTTCCAGACATACTCCTCTTTCCTGCTGATCCAGAGCAAACTCATCATGCCGTGGAACACAAACGGCCAAATGTCCGCCGCTATGCACGTCCACGTCAAGACCATGTCCCGCGACTTCTTTATCAACACGTCCCGACGTCGACCGCCAAACAGACCCGCCGCATCCCAGATCTCAAGCAACACCTGGTCCTGATACGGATACGTGATGATCGGACGGATCGGAGTCTCTACGCCACGCCCGTCCCGCGTCCACCCAAACACGTTCAAGAAAAACAACCCGTCCTGCCGGCACATCTCCCAGATGTCGTCCGCTGCACTCACCGAACCCGCCGCAGACGACAGAACCTCCTGGCGAAACAACAAGTTCGCCAAGTAGTCCTTCGGAACAACCTCAAGATGTGGAGCTAGCTTGCGCACGTCGTGACATGGCAATAAGCTCTTTGAGTGTGTTCGCAATAACACGTCCGCCCGATCGGCGTCGTTCATCCCTGTCTAACTCCGCTGAAGTTGGCAACAGCCGCGGCAAAGCCGATTTCAAGATGTCCGCATACAACCCAGCATCCGCCTTCATGCGAACGATCAAACTCCATGCAAAGATACTCGGAGCACCACTCGGCTCCAACCCTTCCGCGTCCACATGGTGCAACGCCCAGCGGATCGATTCGCGGTCCGTGCATTCCCGTTCCGCAAACTCCGCCAACGTGCCACCACGATACGCCTCCTTGCCCTTCTTCGGCTTGAACTCCTGCAAAACCTCCGCAAACGCCTCAGAAAGTTGCTCATAGCCCTTCGCCTTCGCTACCTCTGACACTCGGGCATTGAAGTTAGACCACTCGCCCTCCCGCTCTAAGCGCTTACGAATCGCCTTCGCTATCACCGGGATCCCACGCCACTGCGTTTCCTTTCCCATGCATGATCATTATACCACATTCTTTGCACACTTGCAACTAATCGCGAAGATGCCTAGGCCAGCCTGCAATCCACCAAAAGCCGAGTGCGAGGTAAGTATAGGAACCCAGCCCCTTCGAGGGGGGAGGGGAGGTTCACTTCTGGGCCCCGACCACCTTTTGTTCGGTTTTCGTTAGGGTTTGGATAACTGGATAACGTCTAGGGCGAATAAAAAACGAAAATGAGGAAGGGGAATGCCCCCCGCGCCGATGGGGGGAGATGCCCTGTCCCTAGTGCGACCCCTACCGGGTCGGGTTGAGGTAGGATTGGCCTGTAGGGCAGAATAGGGGCAGAACAGAGGCGGAATAGGCCTGCCAGTGTTGAGGCGCCGAAAAATACCC
>Ga0075116_10000967_pt1 | contig 13212 bp, 14 predicted proteins | sample AntAceMetag02UKC_FD_69786 | JGI IMG/M metagenome (GOLD analysis project Ga0075116, IMG submission 69786) | Saline lake microbial communities from Ace Lake, Antarctica- Antarctic Ace Lake Metagenome 02UKC | ecosystem: Environmental > Aquatic > Non-marine Saline and Alkaline > Saline | place...
CGCTTAGTTGAAGAAGCAGTTTTATTAGCACAAGAGACTGCTTGAAATCATGAGAAAAAAGCCCAGGCAAAGAATAAAAGACAGTAGTAAAAATCCCGATTTTCAAGAAAACGATTTTTCCACCGGAAGAAAAATATCTTTCAGAAACAAAAAAACAGATTTTGCTGCAGATTCCAAAAAATCATCTCCTCAGCAAAGAAAAGCAACCGTAATTATTTTACTGCTTACCCTAATATTGGTTGTTTTTTTCTGGCTCAAAACCCAGCAAATAAGTATATTTGAAAATATTTTCAAACCGCATACAATCGAAATTATAAGCGGCAAACAAAAAGCCTCTAATACTTCTAAAACCAGCAAAGAAAAAACTGATTCAATAAAAGAATTTCTTAAAGATAAAAAAGGCACATATGGAATATATGTTTACAATTTAAATAACAATCAAAAATATGGAATAAACGAAGTAAAAATTTTCCCAGCCGCTTCAATAAACAAAGTCCCGGTAATGCTCGCTTTTCTAAGCCAGTTGGAAAAAGAGCTTTATTCCCTTGATGATAAATATAGTCTCAAAAGTTTTGATGTTCAGGATTACGGGACCGGCAATATGCGCTATAAAGAACTGGGGACAGAATATACTTATGATGAGTTATTGGAGCTAAGCGGCAAAATATCTGATAATACCGCCGCCCATGTAATAGGAAGCATTCTTGGTGCTGACAATATTGATAAGTTTATAGAAGTTTTTGGCTTGCAAAATACTTCCATAGACAACAATGAAACTACTCCATTGGATTTGGGAACACTTTTTGCTTTGACTTATAAAGGGGAGATATTAAAAAAAGAAAAATACAAAAATAAATTCTTTTACTACCTTACCAATACGGATTTTGAAGACAGAATTCCCGCTGGAGTGCCTGAGCAAACAAAAGTTGCCCACAAAATCGGTAATTTGGAAGGAGTTTTTAATGATTGCGGTATAGTTTTTGCAGAAAATCCTTATGTTCTTTGTATCTTATCAAAAAATTCTCCCGAAGAAGAAGGACCGCCAGTCTTAAAACAACTTAGCAGTATGATATGGGAATTTGAGAATTAATTCTCCGTCTTCTCTCCTTCCAATATTTTATCTTTTTCTTTCTTTTCCTTTTCCTCTTTTGCTTTTTTCATCTGCTCGGTACTGCAATGGGTTTTCGGTTCTGTGCCGGGAACAAAGTATTCAGTCTTGTTAGGACATCCCTTACAAGGCAAAAGTCCGTTTACAACACAAACTTCAACTGCCAGCAGATCCTGCGGTTTTGCAAAAGAATGTTGCTGGTCTTTCAAAAGATCAGTCATAATCTTATTCCAAATAGGCGAGGCTCCGGTTACTCCCGAAGCAACCGCGCTCATCGGTGAATTGTCATTATTGCCCACCCAAACTGTAACAACATAATCAGAAGTATAGCCCACAGTCCAGTTATCTCTTTTTTCATTAGTTGTTCCTGTTTTAACAGCCACTTGATTATTAGGTATAACAAGCGCAGAATTGGAGCCAAAAGCCGGAGTCCGAGCCTTATTGTCAGACAAAATGTCCGACAAAATATAGGCAATATTTGGATTAAGGACATTTTGCTTTTGATTTTCAAATCCTGCCGCTTTTACTGCTAAAAGCTCATTTTCAAATTCAACATTATCCTCCCAGATTTTTCCTTTATAGTCACTGACCTTCAAAATAGCTTTAGAATTAACTCTTTCCCCCATATTGGCTAGTGTGCCGTAAACAACAGCCATATCCGTCATTTTTACTTCTACTCCACCAAGAGTAAGGGAAAGTCCAAAACGGCTGGGATCTTCCCAGGTAGTAATTCCCATATTTTTACCCATTTGAGCCATATTATCAACTCCATAGCCGGCAAGCACTTTTACTGCCGGAACATTGTATGAACAGGCCAGCGCTTGTCTCAAAGTAACATTGCCATGAAATCGGCTGTCATAATTTACCGGTGCATAAACTTCGCTGCCGGAAATATGATAGGCAATCGGCGTATCAGAAATTATGCTCGATGCCTTATATCCCAATTGCAATGCAACTGCATAATTTACCGGTTTTATCGATGAGCCCGGCTGGCGCAAAGAAGTAGTTAAGTTTACATTGCCGTCATTTGCAGTATCAAAATAATCAATAGAACCAACCATTGCCAATATTTCTCCTGTTTTTGGATCAGTTACCAAAGCCGCCCCATTGGTAACATGGAAAGCTGAAAGTTTACTTATTTCTTCGCGCACCTTCAGCTCAGCCATTTTTTGAATATTGGGGTCAAGTGTTGTTATGACTTCCAATCCGCTTTCTTCAACAGTCCTCCTGCCGTATTTTTTGACCAGAAGATCTCTTATATACATTACAAAATGAGGGAATTTAATATCTGTTTTTTGCGGCGCAAAAACCAATTTTTCATTAGAAATTTTATTTGCTTTTTCTTGGGAAAGATAACCATCTTCCACCATCCGGTCCAAAACTTTATTTTTTCTTTCATAAGCAATCTGGGGCTGGGCGCCGAAAGGAGAATTTTGTGTCGGCGCCGCCGGCAATCCGGCCAACATCGCCGCTTCAGCCAAACTTAAATCTTGGGCCGGTTTATCAAAAAAAGTTTTTGCCGCCGCCTCAATGCCGTAAGTAGTTCCGCCATATGGGATTTGGTTAAAATACATTTGCAGTATTTCTTCCTTAGAAAACAACAGCTCTACTTCTACAGCCAAAACAAATTCTTTTGCTTTTCTTGTAAAGGTTTTTTCCGGAGTCAGCAAGACATTTTTGACCAGCTGCTGGGTAATAGTTGAACCACCTTCTTTTCTGTGCTTAAACACATTTCTTTCTATTGCCCGGCTTATTCCTCTAATAGAAAAGCCTTGGTGATGGTAAAAATCCTGATCTTCAATAGCAATAGTTGCCTGAATTAAATATTCCGGAAGCTCCTCTAACTTCACCATGCTGCGATTTTGCCGGCCGTTGTAAATAATATAAAGCAGGTCTCCATTCCGGTCATAAATTTTTGTAGAAACAACCTGCCGTGTGGTTGTCAGTTTGTTGGGATTGGGAAGGTCTTTTAATACCCATAAATAAAAACCAAAAATCAGCAAAAACAATATTCCAAAAGTAAACAAAGTGTATTTTGGAAAATACAACGAAATTTTCCTTCTCGGTTTTAATTTCCTTTGTTTTTTTACAAATCTAAATCCAATTTTAGATTTTGCTTTTTTAGCAGACCAGAGAAAATATTTAATTTCAGCTTTTAAAGTTTTAATTCTTTTGGAAACAAATTTTGTTTTGGAGAAAATCCTGCCAATAATGTTTTTAATATCAAAAAAAGCAGTTCCAAAATTACGGAAAACAGACAACAATATTTTGATTGGCAAAATTAGCAATAGAAAAAAAAGCTTGCCAATTAAAAACATGCTTTTGTAAGTAATCCGGCCAATTTTCTCCAATAAAAAAACAACCCACGAAATTGGGTTATTTGGGATTTTTTTGGCTAGGACTTTTTTACTCGTCCGCTCAAAAGTCATAGCAAAATTATACCATATTTTATCGTTTTAAAAAACAGTAATTTAATTGATTAAAGCAGTTGGATTTATGAGAACCTGAAGCCAAAAATTCGAAACTCTAAACAAATTAGAACGATCAAAATTTAAATTACTATTTTCTTTCTCCGCCTTCTCTTTCTATTTCCGACATATTAACAACTACCGGCTTTCTTTTATCTTCCGGGCAGTCCAGACAATACTCAAAAGAAAGCCCATCGCTGGCAATCATATGTTCTTGTTCTTCTAAATTATCGGATTTGCCTTCCACTGGAGGCCAGCCGGTTTCTTTATCAATCCATATTTTCTTTTTTTCAATTCTATGGCGCGGTTTTGTTCCTTTGATAAAATATTCAAATCTTGGCTTGCATTCTTCTTTTTGCTCTTCCGTATTTTGTCCGGTAATAAAAGTACAAATTTGGCGTCCTTCAACACTGTCTGGTTTTTTTGGCCATTCATCCGGCTGGTCTTTCAAAACATAAGTCATTATTTTATTCCAGATTGGCGCCGCTCCGCTAACACCGGAAACAAGATAAGGATTCATAGGTGAATTGTCATTATTACCCACCCAAGAAACAGCCAAATACGATGGCGTATAACCAACTGTCCAGTTGTCTCGCAAGTCATCAGTCGTGCCGGTTTTAACGGAAACCGCGCGTTTTGGAATTACCAACTGGGAGCTGGCGCCGAAAGCAGCCATGCGGGCATTATTGTCCAATAAAATATGCGAGATTATATAACAAACTCCGGCTGGCAGAACTCGCTCCCCGGTCAAAGGACTATTTTCCGGATCATAACTTTCTAGTATTTCCCCTTTATAATCTTTCACTTCCAAAATCGGGGTTAAATCAATTCTTTTTCCGCTGTTGGCAAAAACTCCAAAAGCGGTTGCCATTTGCAGCATCGTTACCTCTCCGCCTCCCAAAGTCAAAGATAGTCCGTAATTGGAAGGATCTTTCCAACCGGTAATTCCCATTGCCGAAGCAGTAGCAATCATATCTTCAACTTCATTCAAAGCAAGCATTTTTACCGCCGGTATATTATAAGAGTTGCCCAAAGCAAATCTTAGTTGTACCGGTCCATGGAAAGCTCCATCATAGTTTCTCGGACAGTAAATTGATTGTCCTGCTACCGAAAAACAAGTGGGAACATCCAATAACATATCAGCTGCTGTCCAACCTTTCAAAAGTCCTAAAGCATAGTTAACTGGCTTTATTGAAGAGCCCGGCTGGCGGAAGGAAGTAGTTAAATTAACATTGCCGTCAATTTCCATATCAAAATAATCTTTTGAGCCAACCATTGCCAATATTTCTCCGGTATCGGGCTTAGTTATCAAAGCAGCCGCATTGCTGACACTATAATCTTCTAGTTTTGCAGTCTGTGTTGCCACCACATCTTGGGCAAAATTCTGCAAATTAAGATCAAGAGAAGTTTTTACTCTCAACCCTCCCTGCTCAACAACAGCGGAACCGTATTTTTCCACCAGCAATTTTTTTACAAACATAACAAAATGGGGAGCATGAATATTGGACTGGGGCGGGACAAAATTAAGTTTTTTTTCCAAGGCTTGTTTTTCTTCTTCATTGTTTATATAGCCGTCTTCGACCATCCGCCCAAGCACCTGCGCCTGGCGTTCTTTTGCCAGTTCCGGCCGGGCACCAAAAGGGGAATAAGTAGTTGGCGCCGCCGGCAATCCGGCCAGCATCGCCGCTTCAGCCAAATCAAGATCGCTGGCAGATTTGCCGAAATATTTTTTAGCCGCTTGCTCAATCCCATAAGCCGTTCCTCCATAAGGAACATGGTTAAGATACATTTCCAATATCTGATCTTTGGAATAAATAAATTCTGTCATTGCCGACAGTACTGCCTCCCGGATTTTTCTTCTTAGCGTTCTTTCCGGTGAAAGCAGGGCAGTTTTTGTAAGCTGTTGGGTAATAGTTGAGCCTCCCTGAAGATTTTTCTTAAAAGCAATATTAATAAAAGCCCGCCCCATGCCCCTAAAGTCAAACGCTCCGTGTTTGTAAAAATCTTTGTCTTCAATGGCAATAGTTGCCTCCTTAACATGATCAGGAATATTTTCAAGATCAATCGGTGTCCGATTCTGCTCGCCGTGAATTTCATAAAGCAATTTGTCATTCCTGTCATAAATCAGCGTCGAAACCGGAAAATGATCGGAAGTTAAATTTTTTGGAGAAGGAAGATCTTTGAAAAGATAAGCAGCTAAAAGAATAATGCACAAAAAAAGCATCAAAAAAAAGAAATACCACAAAAACAAAAACTGCGAATACTTAGTTTTAGAGCTTTTTTTAGGTTTGTTTTTTTGTTTCCTTTTTTTTATAGCAGAAATTTTACTTGCCAGTTTTGTATTTAACATTTTTAAAGTATAATTAATAAAATCCGAACCGTTTTAATCATTAGATATTGTTCCGAATTTCGGATTTAGAATTGAAAAATAAACTAAGTAAATAGTATTATCCTACAAATACTATGAATAATAAAGATTAACTAGATAATTAATTAAAGGAGGAATTTATGATAAGACCGAAAACAAAACTCGAGCTGGAAATCCAAGCACAGAAAGATAAAGGAATATTAACAGTTGTTTCCGGAGCGTCTTCAGGTGTTGGTAAAGACTCGGTAGTCAAAGGTCTAAGAAAAAAACACTCTTTTGACAGAGTTGTTACTTATACAACCAGAAAAATAAGACAGGGGGAAGAAAACAAAGTTGACTATAATTTTATCTCCAAACAGGAATTTGAAGAGAAAATCAAAAAGGGATTTTTTTTGGAGCACATTACTTATTTAGACAACCATTACGGTACGCCTAAAAAAGATGTTATCGACAAAATAAAAAAAGGAAAAGACGTCCTTTTAAGAATTGATGTCCGTGGAGCTAAATCAGTAAAACAAGCCATTCCTGAATCTGTATTAGTTTATATTGCCCCGCCCTCATTTAATGCAATGGAAAAAAGGATGCTCAAAAGAAATGATCAAAAAGAATCAATAAAAAAGAAACTGCAAGTTGCAGTTTGGGAAATAGAGCAATTTGAGGGTTTTGATTATGTGGTAGTTAATGAAGAGGGAAAGCTAGACAAAACAATAAAATTGGTAAAAATGATTATTGAAGCAGAACGCCGCAAAGTTCGCTAAAGCTATTCATAATTTTTTTAATGGCTTCTTGACTTTTATTTTATGCAATACTTATGCTTACCAGGAAAGTTTTGCAGTTATTTACACAGACGAGCTTCTTGATCACAAACTTCTTTCTTTCACCGCCTATATGACTCCTACTGAAACCTTTGAAGATAAAACCCCAATCGGCTTGGAATACGATCCGCAAGCACAAACTTTTTTAAGTTATGTAAAAGGCAACGGATCAGTAGACTGCGGCAGTATCGGGGAGTACAAATGGAATAAAGCAAGCAAAGAAGCTGATTTAGTAGAGTATCAACTACAGGAATGTGATAAACCCACTCAATCTCCCTGGCCAATAGTTTTTCCCTAGATTAGTTTAACTCAACACAACTGACTTGAATATCGATTTTGTTGCTCAAAACAGTGACCGGAGCGTTTGGGTTGCTCGAATCAACATCATTGTACTGCTTTCCTATCTGACAGCCGATATTGCCTTTCCGCCAGCCTTCTAGTCCGGCGGTCGGACCGTCAGCGGCATTATAAGGATCTCTTTGAAAACCTTGATTTTCAAAAAAATTATCAATTTGAGAAAGTTCAGTATCAGCAACATCGGATGCGCCAATGGTTTTGGCTTCAAAATTTATCGGATTTTTATCCGTCAGCCATTGGATATTGCTTTTTCCTATGCCGGAAAAATCAATTGTCACTGAATTCTTAAGATTTATTAGAAGATCAAAAACTGCTTGTTCCGTACACGGCTCTTCCCATTCTCGCAAGCATTTCTTCTTTGGCTCACACCAGGTATATCCCGCTGAACCAATACAGCCGTGCTCATCTTTATCTCCGCCAATCAGCTGTTGCTGCTGGCCCACAGGAGATGGAGAAGTGGTTTTAGCATTGTTAATTAAATTGCACCCGCCAAGAAAAAAAGAAAATAAAACAATTAAAGAAATATAAATTTTTTTATTCATATTTTTATTCTATCATTTTTTTGGTTTAGCATAATACTTGTATCCAATTCTCAAAATTTCCACCCCTTTCCGCTGGCCGATAGAGAAAAACTAGATATATCCAAAAAACAATTTTTTATGTTATTATTATTTCATGTCCAATGAAGAAATAGTTACTCCCCGACGACTGGAAGGATTGATTGATGGAATTTTTGCTTTTTCCATGACTTTGCTGGTAATCTTTATTAATGTACCTGAATTTCACCATCTGAATAGTCCCTTACAGCTTCACAATTACTTGGTTGAACAATGGCCGCAATTTGTAAGCTATCTTGTCACTTTTTTACTATTGGCAAATTTTTGGATTATCCATCATTTAATTTCCAACCGCATCGGAAAAACCAATTACATACACATTTGGCTGAATATATTTTTTGTGCTTTTTATTGTACTGCTTCCTTTTGTTTCAGTGATACTTGGTGATTATCCGGAAACCTGGGGTAGTATATTTTTGCTTACAATCAACCTTATTTTTATCAATAGCTTTCTTTTGGCTATTTGGCTATATTCCAGCCATCACAAATATCTTCTTAAGCCGGATGTTGATCAAAAATGTATAAAATTTACGACCAACCAGTTGCTTATCGGCCTTTTTATTTGTCTTTTGGGCTTTATTGTTTCTATTGTTTACTTACCCATAGCTTTATATGTTTATCTTCTGATGCCAATATTTTTTACTTTGTATGATATATATTATAAGAAAATATATTATAGGAAATATATTTTAAGGGAAAAAAGCAGTTAGTTTTTAAAAATATTTTGGTGCTTCACTTTATTAATAAATTTCCTTTATAACGAAGTTATAAAGGAAGAAAAGGCAAGTAAAGAAAATAAAAAAATTGTAATTTACTGGAGTATCAAAAAAACAACTGCTTTAATCTGCGGCATTCTTTTTGTTCCTGTTTTATTGTCTTTCTTCTCTCCTCGGCTTTAAAAAACACCATTATTAATCCCCGATATCACAAGCGTAATTTAGTAAAAATCAACGCGGGCACATTCTTAAATTACTAAGGCCTTTTTTTATGACTCAATATAATCCCAGGCTTGGTCCAACTGGGAAATATCAAAATATTTTTCTCCAAAAGCAAGGCTATCAGCTTTAATCAAAAGCTCTTCCCATTTTTTATCTCCGACAATAGCCATTTTGTCAAAATGAACAATATTTTTTAAAAGCCACATCATATCAGAATACATTGATTTTAAACTTTCAAATTTACTAGCTTTTATTACAAAAAGCCAGTTCACCGTGCCGTATTTTTTTACCGCTTTATTTATTTTTGTTTCCCAGTCAATAATATCTTTTTCAGTTATTTCACCTGTCGCTTCCAGGCCAAAAATATTATCATGGCTTTTCTTAAGAAATTTAATCATTTAATGCTCCCTTTTTAAATTAATAATAATTGTAATTAATCCATTTTCCAAGATATTATTAAAAAAGTAAAGACTAGAATTTTAAGAGGTGAGTTGATATAATAAACCAGAACTTTTACATTCCCCGGGAACTCTCCGCCAGCTGGCGGAGGTAAAGAGTACGTTAAAAAATTTATTCCCCGGTAGCTCAATGGTAGAGCGCTCGCCTGTTAAGCGAATGGTTGTAGGTTCGAGTCCTACCCGGGGAGCCAATGTGCACGAATAGAAGAAAGAGCCTCTGTTTGTGCCGATGTAACGGGCTTTTTGCTTAGTTCTAACTCTGTATATTTCTTTTCCAACGCAGGATAGCCATTTTTAATAGGAACAAACCAATCGTTCGGTTCAATAAGTAACTTTCCATCCTTAATTAGCGGTGTTTTTCCGAGAGCCAATAAAATTTCCTTCTTCAGTTCTAACCCTGTTTTTCCTTTTGCCATTAAAAACGCTTTGCGGGCGTAAGTGGCAAAATTAAAAGTTTTTTCGGTAAGCTCAAGCCATTGTTCGGCTCGTGTTTCTGTTTCTCGTAAGTATTTTTTTAATTGAGCAATTTTGCTCCGGAGTATATTTTTTTCTCTGATAAAAACTTCATCATCAATAAGCTGGCGATATCTCATTTTAGTAAGCTCATCCAACTCTTTCTGGGTTTCAACTAGAGTTTTGTGCCGCATTTCATAAACCTTTGTCCTATCTTCAATCTCAGTATCGTTTTTCTTATTCAAACCCTCCAATGCCCATGCTAAAAACTCTGGCAAAATGGTGTATTTTTCTATTTCTTTCTCTATGGATAACTCTAAATCATCCACTGGGATATTTTTTCTTTGGTTACATTTAATCTTTGCCGTTCTTCTCGTGCAATGATAATAGGTATATTCCTTGATTCCACCTGTTGTTTTAATGAGCTTTTTTTTGGTCTCGGCGGTATAAAGACAGCCACAAACACCGCAACGGATAGAGCCAGTAAAAGCAAACTTGTGATGTTTTGGTCTCGGCTTACCTTTTCTGCCAAGAAGCATTTGCACTCGGTCATATTCCTCAAGAGTAATTATTGACTCGTGCTTGCCCTCATACTGAATCCCAGCATTTTTAATAATTCCTGCGTAAAACAAGCTCGTAAAAATTTTATAAATACCGCTTCTTGAAAGGGGATTACCGCCAATTCTTTTAAATTTGCGAGTTTTAAAACCCCATTTGTTGTTCACAATATCCAAAATTTTAGGTGGCGTATAGTTGCCTGTGAGCATTAAATCCCACATTTTCCTTATGAGATTAAAACGCTCTGGGTCTTTGATAATGATTTTGTTCTCCTTGTCGTTAAGGTAGCCGAGCGGTGCTACTCCTGTTTGCCACCCCTTTTCTAATTTGGAAAGCATGCCTCGTTTCGTGTTCTTGCTTAAATCCAAAATGAATTGATTGGCTACGCCGCTCTCAACACTAAATAACAATACATTATCTTCTGGAAGATATTGCCTGTCTATGGTTTGAATTGATTTGAGTATTCCTCGTTGCAGAAGCCAGCTTAACTTGCCACTATCAATAGGGTTGCGGGAAAGGCGGTTTATTTGCCAACACAAAATTCCGTCAGCATCGCCGTTTTCAATTCGTTGCATCATTTCATCAAAAATAGGGCGATTGTTTGGCTTCTTTGCAGATTTTGCCTCAATATAGGTTTTTTTGATATTTAAATTCAAATCTTGGGCAAACTTTTTGAGACGATCTGTCTGGTCGTCAATAGATTGCACTTGTCGATCTTCACTCTCTGAGGATTTTCTGGCGTAGAGAAAGTATTTAATTTTTGTGGTGTTTTGTGTCATTTTAATTCTTCTTATTTAATCGTAGACTAAGTGTTAAGTAATGTCAAGCAATAATAACTAATTTGCTATAAATTCTTATAAAGCCCTTTTGCTATAACACGCAACTGATAGAGGCTTTTAACTTTTTTTTTCAAAAAACTTCTATATTTTCGTGTCGTCTTACCTCCGTAATATTTTCGCTTCACTTCACCTTCCAATCTATAGATTTCAGGCTCACTAATTACCTGACCGATTGTTTTTGAAATACCGCTAAGATTTCTACTATTGTAAGTTAAATTATAACAATGCCGACAGGCAAAATAATCTCCACCTAAATACAGTACACCAACTCTCCGCCCGCAATACGTGCCGTTAACATACCAAGGGCAGATAAACCAATATCTTTTGCCACCAAAATAACATGGAGTGGTAGTTAGTGGAATTTTATAATCAAAATCTTTTTTTTCCTTTGTATAGCGATCTGTTTGAGTATAGGTAAATCTCACATATTGTTCGCTCTCGGCTATAGATGATTGTATGCTTATATTTCCCGTTTCTTCTCCATTTCTTGACCAAGTAATAGTTCCGGACTTCCAACCATTATTAAAATAACCATGTTTTTTGAAAAACGATACCTCTACCTTTTTAAGATAATCTGCCTCTTTTTTATCTGAATAACTCCATCTTCCCATAGATAATCAGTCTCAAAAATTGCCGAAATCATTTAAGATTGCAGTAATTCCTCTCTGTAATATATGTTAACAATATAATTTATAAATATAGTAACCACTTATAAAGAACAATATAGTTACTATATAAGTAACTATATAAAGATTCCTATATATAGTTACTATGTTAAGTTAGGTATATCATCAGGGTTTACTATTTCATCTTTTTTATTTGTAATACTTTCTTCCCCTTCTTTTTTATTTACGACAAGTCTGTAAGAATCATAGATTTTTTCCTGAACTTGATCGTAAAGATGCTTATCGTTGACAAAAATTATCTCTTTCCATTTACCAAATGCTTTATAACTTGGAGCTTGAATCCATACTTGTTCTTGGAATACAGGATGAATTTTATTTGATTTCAAAACTTTCCAAGCTTTTTCTTCCCAAATATCAAATAAAATTACAGTCGCTTGAGCTAAAATATTACCTTCAGGGTTTAAAAGCTTAATTTTTATCTTAATATCGTTAATAGTAATATTCATACCTTTATAGAGATTGCTAATAAATATCTATTTTCTAGCCTGATGAGTTTGTTTATCTTCTAAATTTTTATTGTTTTTAGCCCATGGTCGGAAAGGATAAAGACTGCAGGTTGTTAATTCGCAATCTATCCGTTTTTGATGACCCATGCAGTCAAAACAATTTAATCGAATCCCTTTTTCGTAATTCCTGATAATTTTTATCAGTTCAAATTTTTTTACTGATTTAAGGTTATTAGTGTTTTTCATAATATTTTTTTTAATTAATTTTTAATCTCCAGTTTCTTGTTTGCGGTTTTGTAACTGCTGGTATTCTGCCTTGGTCATTGGTTTGTAAATCAATTCAACAAGCCGGATGAGCTTTATTCCCTGCTCATATGCTCTTTCTCGGCTGATTATTTTGCCAAAACGGTTTTTGTAAAGTAACTGAAATTTGGTAATTTGCTCGTCTGATAGCATAGTTATCTTTCTGCATACAACCTTGATTTAATGATTTTTAGTTGGTTAAAAAAAGTCAGTGGGTCAACCTTTAACTTATTTTTCCAAAAAGACTCAATAAGCTGGTCTAGGTTTTCGTCTCGCTTAAATAAGAACTGGGCTTTGTGGGGATTAGTGCGATCAATTGTCTCTAGGGAATAAAAAAGAGAAAGAGTTGTTGCCAATGCAAGGTCGCTCGTGGAGTAGTAATCTTTTAATTTTAGATTTTCTTGGGTCATAGTAATAAAATATATTTACTCTATGATGACCTAAGCACAACCGAAATTGAATGAAGTTTAGATAGGAATTTATATAGGAATTTTTCTGAAGTTTTCTTGACTTACTTACTGGCAGACAAGCTGGTAACCTTTCTTTTGAATTGTCTTAATCATTTTCGAAAACTCTCCCTTCGTCATTCCAAGAGAAAGTACAAGCTTTCTAAAATCTCTTCTTAGTAAAGAAATATCTTCAGAGAAGTTTTTATTAAGAAGTTCTTTTTGGGGGACTTTTCCATTACCAGACAAATATTTATAATCTTGAGTGTCTACTGACTTTGCAATATCTTTGTAATCTACGGTTTTACCTTTTTTTTCATATAGGGTTAAGAAAAATTTCATTTCCCTTGTTT
>Ga0075116_10000970_pt1 | contig 13189 bp, 29 predicted proteins | sample AntAceMetag02UKC_FD_69786 | JGI IMG/M metagenome (GOLD analysis project Ga0075116, IMG submission 69786) | Saline lake microbial communities from Ace Lake, Antarctica- Antarctic Ace Lake Metagenome 02UKC | ecosystem: Environmental > Aquatic > Non-marine Saline and Alkaline > Saline | place...
CACAGGCATTGGAATAATGCACCATTTCATGCACTAAAGTTTCTATAGGATTTTTATTTAAATCCTCTGCACAAATATTTATTTCGCCTATTTCCTTTTTCTTATATTGCCATTTTTTATTCCAATACCATCCCAATGTATTTCCTCTTCCTTTAGTTTGAATGGTTATGATGGGTCTATCATATTTTAGATTGAATTTCTTAGCTAAAATATCATATACTCTTTCTAATTCTTTTATTAAAGGAATTATACTATTCATTTCTTTTTCCTTATAATTAACCCTTTTAATTTTTCATTAACGAATTCTTTCATAATCGGCTGTTGTTGTAAAAATTTATTTAATCTTCGAATTGCTTTTTCATGACGTTGTTTCTTGCCAGTTTTTAAATATTGTTCATAAGATTCTTTAACAAATTTAATATAGTTTACTGCTGTAGCTTTAATTACATCACCCATTTTTCTTCTCCTTTTTATATCCTTTTATTCTTGCCTGTGCTATCTTAATATATTCCTCATTTATTTCTATACCTACGCATCTTCTATTTAATTTTTTACAAGCAACTGCTGTAGTGCCTGAACCAAGAAAGGGGTCAAGAATTATATCATTTTCATTTGAACTTACATTTATTAAATATTCAAATAAATCGAGATTTTTTTGCGTAGGATGTAATTTACTTCGACCACTTGAATATCGAAGTACGGTGTTTTTACAATGTTCATTAAATGTTGCCTTTCTTTTCTTTCCATAAACAGCAGGTTCAATTCCAGATAACCATATATATTGTCCATTCATTGGAGATGGATTTGTCTTTTCCCAAATAATGATTCTTGTAGAAATTTTATTATTTATAAGAATGTTTTTAATTTCTCCTAATTGACTCCAACCACAGAATATATAAAAACTTCCTCTGCAAACTCTTATAAATTCATTAATAAGAATATTCATTGGCATATCAAATATATCTGCATCGCCTTTATCTAAATTGCGAAGTCCATTACTTGGTCTATTCACTTCTCCATAAGGAATATCAGTAAGAATCATATCAATAGATTCATTTGGTATTTGTTTCATTACTTTCAAACAATCTCCTAAATATAATTGTATATTTTTCATAATTTTTCCTCTACTGTAACAATAGTATCGTTATGGTTTCCTCCATGAGGTACTAATAGAATTTTCAATATTCTAAATCCTCTATTTATTCCTAATCCCTGCAATGACCAGCCAAAAGATATACATTTACCATCTGATTTTATTACTCTTGCAATTTCATCTTTCCATTTAGACCATACTGACGATTTTGTATCGTGTAAAGCCATACCTAATGAATCATAACATTCTTTTAATTGTCTTGGGCTATATGGAGGGTCAAATAAAACACCATCAACCGAATTATTTTTAAACTCAGATAAATATTCTAAAGCATCTTTTTTATAAGGATAATGAAATGGGTCTATCCATAAACCATTGGTTTTTTCTATATTGATAAGTTCTTTTATGGGTTTGATTTGAAAAGTTCGTTTGTTAGGCATAGCCCATATTCTATAAATTTCCATTTTATTCTTCATAATATGCTTTCAATTCCTTTTTTTCAATCTTTTCAGATTCTTTTTTGATTTTATTAGAAGTTTCTATTATAGGTTCATCTTTTTTAGTGACATTTTCAGTGACCTTTATAGTGACCCTTTCAGATATAGATTTGTTTTCTATCTCATTAACATCCCAATTTAATGCTTCAAATATGTTTTTCACTTTCTTCATTATATTTCTTTCAATCATGGCGTTCCAATTTACCTCGTTTCTACCTATGCCCCTGAAATCGTCAAAAGCCATCACATTTCTAGCTTTACCTTTAGTTTCTACCTCTTTGGTTATAATCAATCCACCTTCTTTTAATTCATTTATTATTTGTATATATTCATTACTTAAAGAACCCATTTTTTTGGCATATCTTATATTACCACCATACTTATATGTTGTTTTTTCACAAACTTTTTCCAGTCGTTTAGCTGTTATATTTTTAAATCCTCTCTCATTGCCATCCTTGTCATATGTCTGAATTAAATCCTTTTTAATCATATGTGTTTCATTTTTCATAGAAATAATAAAACAATAATAATAATCATCTCCTACATTAACTTCCCAATCGGAATTATCTTCTTGTGCATATCGTAATGCTCTAATATGAATTGATTCTGTTTTATATGATTCTACTGATTTTGATAACTTACAGGGGAAAGATACTTCAGTTAATGGTAGAGTTTTCATTCTTTCTATTTTAGATTGTATCCAATTTATAATTGAGACTTTACTTTCTTTAGCTAAAATTTTATCGAACAATATTTCTTGAAATATTTCTTGAAATTTACTTGAATCGCTACGAAGAGCTTCGATTCCTTTTATAACTTTCTTTTCTTCTCCGTTAGCTTTTATAATATTTCCTATATAATGTTTCTTAGTTAATATAAATAAATTTTTAAATGTTCCTTCATATTTAAATGACAGAGTACCTTCTGTTTTACCGAAATGATTAAGCCATTTGGGGATTATTTTTTTATTAATAGTATTTTGTATTTCATTATAATCTTTATCTGATTTAACAAAAACTGAATCAGTGTCTGCTGCAATTACATGTGCATTTGAATGATTCAAATACCATTTAGTATATCTAATTAAGAATCTTGCTAAATAAGTAATCGTGGATGCTATATCCTTGTCATAGAGCCTTGAGCTTTTGAATAATAAAACTCCATAAACTGTATTATTAAGAGATTTATGTGCTGCGTCTTTTTGTTTTAATAATTCATATTCTTCTCCTGTAACTGTTTCTAATTGTTTTTGAATTTCTTTTCTAGAATTTATCAATCTAGAACAAACAGTAGGAACTACAGCATTTGAATTCTGTAAAATATGAACATTACGGACTGTTGTAGTTTGTTCATTAGCTTCTTTTCTTTTATTGGCAGGGTCTAGATTAAATGTTTTAATGAGATTAGGATATGTTCCACCTACATCTAGTAAATATACATTCTCATATAAACCTGATTCAGCATGAACATAGCCACCTTTGATTTCATCTTCTTCCATTCTCATAAATTTCACTTCTTCAGATGGTTTACTCGAAAGAATTATTCCTTTTTGTTTTGCTGTTTGAAGCATGAGCCCATCTACCAAAACTGAATAAGAAGTTAAATCTTCCCACAATACTTTAGAAATTCTGCGAAGTTCATCAAAATATGGTATAAGTTTTAATTTCTGCTCCAATTCTATCATCTTTCTGACATCATCTTTATTTTTCTGTTTAATTTTTTCATTCACTTCATCAAATCTATATTTTTCAGGTTTATATGGTAACTTAAAAGTATCACAATATACATATTCCAATTTATATTTCTTATATTTATATACCTTTTTAACTAATTGATAATAATCTAATATACTCATACCTGCTGGAAAATTATTCTTTTTTACTAATTTATTAATAGGACTTATTTTCTGTGGGAAATCAGTAATCCTGTTGCAGAGGTACGGATAGTCGAAGCCATAGGCGTTATAAGCACATAATATATCTGGAGATTTTTCTCTAATATAATCAATAAAAGATTGTAACATTTCATCTTCAGATTTATAATCGTTAATATAAAATGTTATATACTCTTTATCATAATTATCATAGCATGTGATACAAGTTATCATATCTTTAGCAAGAGATGGATTGGGAAATTGCTTTGATTTAGTTTCAATATCAAACATAATCCATCTCAGTTCTGATTTTGTTATATTTATCTTATCTAAAAGATATCTTTTAATATATATAACATCTGCTTCCATACTTTTTTCGGTTTTTTTGTTTCTAATTTCGTATGGTGCTTTAGTAAATATCTTAGATAATCTTTGTCCATATATGCCTCTGAAAATCCCATTACTAGAAGGATGATAAAAATATGGAAAAAAGGTAGATTCTGTAATCATCTTCAATTCTCTTCCTACTCTATGAAAGAGAAATAATTTTCTACCTTCTGCATATATGTTTGTAAGATTCAATGATAACATTATTTCCTCTTTTCAATTATATCATATTGAACTTTAAGTAAATGAAATGGTAAACACTGTGCCTCATATTCATTATCTTTCAACAGATTCATTATTGCACTTCCGCCTACTGGATTCATTGAGTGAACATAAAATATGGCATGTTTTTGTAATTTATCAGCTACCAATGCTTTTACAAAATCATAACCAGTTCTTCCTTCTTTCAATGCAGTAATATTCTCAGGCTCTAAATCGTGGTCAAGAAAGAATATATCATATTCCTTACTCATTGCCTCATTATGTGCTTTTCCTATTAATGAAGTAATGAATAGTTCATGATTCTCAAATACTTTCTTGAACCACTTTATTCTTTCTGAATTATCTTCTAAAATGAATATACGCATTTTATTTTATAGTAATATTAGCAGGTTCTTTTGCAACGATTCCTAATCTTTTTGCATTATCTAATATCTCATCTATATGCTTCAATGTTTGTTCTATTTGTGCTTTTTGTGCAAGTAATTTTTTCTTGTTTTCTACAATTTTAAATAACGGTACATTATCAGCATGTTCTACTATGATTTTTATAGTATTTAAATCCACTTTTTCAAATCTAGGTTTATCCATTTCTTCCTCCCTTTTTTAATTTATTAAACATATACAAACAATTGTTGATATAATAATTAAAACTCCCCCAATAAAAAATGGTGCTAAAAAGGAACAAAATACGACATAGAAAAATCCACATAAAGCATCTTTCATATCATTAAAAAAATCTATTATTTTCATTTTTTCTTCCTTTTTCTTATTGTCTTTATCTGCAATTTATCAATAGGAATTATATATAATAATACTCCACTTCGCATTTGAGTAGGATATTTTATAATTTCTTCTTTCTTTATTATATAAGTATCAGGATATAATAATTTACCATTTTTAGTTTTATAAGAAATCTTAATTTGTATATCATCAGTTGCTCTATAACTAGCAATCCCAACGCTTTTTGATTTCCATATAGGAACACGAATAGTTAATTTTTTCATTTTATTTTGTTTTTTTGAAAAATTTAATTAATTTATCATATTCATGCTTATATTTATTATTCAATATAACAACATCGGCACTTGGTCTGGGCTTTTTATATTTATATCCTTTTGGAGAATATATATCATAAATTTCTATAGAAATACCTTTTGTTCCCTCAATAGAAAAATCTTCTATTTCCAGAATATGCCCTGAACAATCACATCTAAATTTCATCTTATTTCTCCTTTGAGCTAATCTTTTTTAATTAGTATTTTAGTAATATAATAAACAGCAATAATAATCCCTAATTCTACTAATCCTGCCCCATCAAAAGAAATAGTAGTCCCATTAGAGAGTTTATAAACTTTTATTGTATTAAACAAAAATTGGCAAACATAATAGGTAACAAATATAATACATACACAAGTCCAAATATGCGTAATTATTTTTTCTTTGTTCATTTTTTTCATCATTTCTCCTTTAAAATCTCAAAGCAATTTTATTAAATAGAGCTATCAAAATTATACCAATACCTAATCCAAAACTTACCGAACCAATATAATAAAATGATGTTAATAATCCTAAAATGATTAAAAATGACCCTAATGATATTATTTTCCAAAATAATTTATTTAATTCAGTCATCATTCCTCCGAGTTTCAAGTGTATCTGTTACAAACATTTTACCACATTTAGGACAATATGGATAAGGTCTATTATAAGAGGTCATTTCTATTGCTAAATCATATCTTACTTCATAATTACAATATTCACATTTTATTTTATTCTTTTCTGAATTCATTTTTATTCCTCCACATCATTCTCAAACTCAATCCAATTTGAATACATTTTTTCAACTTGTTTATCTGTAGGTCTTTTAAAACCATATTCATAATAAAAGGGTAATCTTATTTCAGTATTTTCTGGTGCAGTGCCACTTACTTTTGTTTTTTGTATTTTCATAACTAAAGAAAATCCTATAATAATTTCTTTCTTTTTGCCTTTATTATCTTTAAATTTATATCTTGGAGCATCAACTTTTTGCCCTCTACGAATCTTGATTGTTAGAGATGACCAATGTTGAAGTGCATTACCACCAGATAATGTTTCTAATTTAACAAAACCACCTAAATCTATTCTAGATTGACCTATTAAAAGAATTCCTACTTTACCTTTATAAACACTTGATGCTGAAACTCTAAAGAATTGAGAAAGCTTTCTTGCTAACAATGCCATAGTATCATCTTCTATTGATTTTTCTTTCCCTTTTTTAGTTTCCTGTTCACCTGTGGGAGATAAAGACTGTATACTGTCTAATACTATGAAATCCATTACCTTTTCTTTACATAATTTAATTAAACTATCCATAGCTTGTTCAGCAGTTTTAAAATGTCCTAGCAATAATGTATCTAAATTTACGCCACATTTTTCTGCCCAAATGCTATCAAAACTATTTTCTAAATCAAATAATGCACATCTTTTATTCTGTTTCTGTGCTTGAGCAATAAGATAATAAGTAAGTGTTGTTTTACCATTACTCTTTCCACCCCATATTACAGAAAATGAACCTAATTGAATTCCACCACCAGTTAATTTATTCATTTCTGATATAGGAAAAGATATTTTTTCTTTTACTTTCTCATCTTTAGCATAATGAAATGCATCATGTCCAAAGGTCTTTGTTAAATCATTTACCACTCTTTTAAGTATATTTTGTTGTTCTTTATTTATTTTATTATTCTGCTCCACTGAAGGATTATTTATTGTTTTTTTAGAATCATGAGCAATGTGGTCATGGTCTAATCTAATTTCTTTATTCTTTCCACCTTTTTTTCTACCCATCATTTCTCCCTTTTTTATTCTAATTTACCTTTATATAATATCAATGCAGTATATAATAAATGTGAATTATCATGAGTAACATTATATTGAATATCTATTATGACTACTGACTCTGCTATTTCTTTTATTTTCTTTGTCAAGATTTCAGAATTATGTGCTGCTATTATAATAACATCATCGAATTTAGATTGTTTAATTTTCATAATTTCTCATTTTTTTTGATTATCTGGAAAAAATGTTCTAAATCCATTACAACCCACCTTTTCTTGTTCTTATTTTCCAATACGTATAATGGTATTCTCATACTTCCTAATGGAAGTTCTGAGAATAATTTATCCCATACTTTTTCCTTTATTGTTATAGATGATGTATTTCGTTTTTTACATTCTACAAGAAATTCAGAGCAATAAATATCACCCAATTCAGTAGAACCGCCTGAAGCTTTGGTAGGTCTAATACTGGAATCATATAAAACATGTTTCAATCTATCAGCAACATAAATCTCTAATTTTTTACCTATTTTTCTTGTGTTCATTTTTAATTCCTTTCATTATTTTATAAAATTTATCATTAGTTTCTTTAGTTTCTAATACATTCATTATCTTTATATAAACATCATCTAATAATTGCTCAATTAGAGTCAATTTTTGTTTTATAAAGGAATTGTTATGAAACATTTTTTTAATAATATCAAAATTTTCTTTTGATGATTCATATATTTTATTCAATCTTTTTATTTTATCAATTAATTTAGTCATTATATTAAATGTTTGCATTGTAAAATTTTTGTATCAGAACCAAACACACAAGGAATAATATAATTGCGATAGTTTCCTTTTGGTTCACGAATAGCATCAATTTGAAAATGCCCTATTTGACCATCTTCAGAATCTAATATATATCGTGCTGCTAAAGATGGCATTTGATTAACCATATTAGGTGCATAAAAATCATAATTCTCTTTTAGTTGCATCATAATTATAAGAATTCCGCCTTTGCGTTGCATTTCTTCGGTGAAATATTTAAAAATTGAATCAGTATTTTCTTTGTTGCTAATAAGTAACCAATCTAATATTGTAAATGCATTTGGTTCAATTTCTATTGATAAAGGATTACCATGATAACTTGCATAGAATTTCAATTCATCTTTATTTATTAGATTTAATGTTTGTGCAGTTTTTTGAAATCTTGAACCAGATTCTGAATATATATAATATGGTTTTATATTTTGTTCTGCTAATTGTTTTATTATATTGAGAGATGTAGTTGTTTTACCCTCTTTAGGTCTAGCCCCCAATAAAACAATATCACCAGATTCAAAATGTGCAATATCTCCAAAATAGGGAACTTTATATTTTATTGATTTATTTTGTAATATTATTTTATCTGACCACTCTACTTTTTCTCGATACTTATAATGACCTCTTGATAAACGAATTGCTTTGCCTTCTTTTACAAATTTAGATAGATATTTATCAACAATAGCTCTTGATAATCTTAAACTATCCATAACATCTCTAGCACTTACATCATTCATCATTAATTTTAAATAATCATATATGGCTCTCTCTTGTGTAACTTCTTCTGTTTCTTTGTATCCATCTAAACTGGTTATCATAGCTTCTACTGCATGAGTTGGCATAGGATTTCTTAACCAATTTCTATTTAAATAATAAAGAATTGATTTTACTTTATCTGATGTTATTCCTATCTTAGTTAATACTCCTCCCAATTTAATAAAAGTATCATTACAACATCCTGATAAATTATCATTTGTTAATTCAATTGATTGTTCTTTTGATTGTATCACTTCTTGTGGAACTTCTTCTTTTCTACCTTTATCTACCTTCATTAGTTCCAACAGTTTAGCTTTGATATCTTCAGGAATAACTTTAATGTCATTTCCTAAATTTACCCAAGAATAAGATTTTTTATCTATAGTAGAAGGAGCAAGTAAAATATAACCCTTTTCTGTTCGAGTATCTATTTTAAGATTTCCAATATTTACTTTTTGAGGAATATCATTGTCTTGCTGAAAGATATAATGTTTTCCTCCATGTGGAGTATTTTGTGTTAATGTTTTACTTTCTTCTAGCATTTGACATAATTCTTCTTTCAATTCTTTAGAAGATTCATCTATATCTTTCGTATCTACATCAACAGCTATAATCTTACTTTTTTCATTGTTCGATGCAATATTCAATTCATTATTCAACCATTTAATCCATTGAATTTTATCTCTATAATCGCTTTCTCTCCAGTGTTCATCTTCTATTGGTTTTTTACTGTTCTTTGCTATTGGAAAGAGTACCCAATTATATTTCTTATATGTGTCTAAATCGGAATACATATCAAGTTTAAAAGAATCTATCAAATATTCTGTTATTTGAGCATCTTCATAATTCTTTTTATCTGATTCCAATAATCTGACTACATCATATATAGTGCCCTTCCAATTACATTGTAAGCAATTTATTTTATTTGTTCCACTCACAAAGGTTGCTGTTGGAGATTTGGCAATATACTTATGCTTATTGAGATTCGGGCAACTAAAAAGGAAAGCTCCTTTTTTTGTAGTTTTAGAAAAAGTCGGAATCTTAGTTTTTAAATACTCAAACAATTTATCTGTTAAATCCATAATCTATTCTCCAATTTATATTTCTTATTCTGCTCTCAACCAATCTAATAATTGTTGAGCAACCACAATACACATTTCCGCTAAGGTTTCTGGGTCTTCTTGTATAAGAGTTCCTGATTTAGCAACATGCCTTCCAGATAACAAATAACTAGCAGCATTTAAAGCATTTCCTCTTTGTATCTGTGCTGTTTTTTCAGGATTATCATATTTACTATATGTTGATTGTTGAGATTTTGGAATCCACGTTGTCTTTGTTTCTGTTCCTATTGTTACTTTAGATTCTGAATCACCACTTGCTTTGACAATTTTATTTACTGTTTGCTGAACACCTTTCTTATCATATGTAACGACTACTGATTCACCTTTATTTATCTTAGCTAAATAAGGAGCAACTTTATCAGTTGCATTGAACCAATTATCATTGCCTTCAATCTTAAATCCTTTACCATTTTTTGCTTTTACTGCTATTTTACCAGTATATTCACTCATTTTCTTTCTCCTTTTTAAAATAATTTTATTGATTCTCTTCTGCAAATTTCTGAATATCATCAATATTATCAAGAATCAATTTAGCTTTGCCTAGTCCGAATGAAAAAGGATATTTATCCTCTTCACTTCTCATCAACTTTATAATTGGGTTTCCTTTAAATTCTGTGCGTTCTGTAGACATCTTTATATCTCCTTTTTATTTATTACCCTTTCTCTTTGTCAATTCAAATTCAAAAAATTTCTTTACATCGTAATTAGGAAGTCTTACTTGATAACCATCTTCGTATCCAGTTGTAGTTATATCTTCTTTAGCATGAACTTCCAATATCATACCAATTGCTCCAGTAAGAATTGCTTTAACTATTTCCCCTTTTTCAAATTTCATCTCTTCCTCCTTTTTAATTATTTAAGCGAATCCCCACTTATACAATATTTTTTACCATCATTGTCAGTATAAATATGATGATAAATATACATTTGCCAATATCCTGTATTATTACAAACTTCACATTTTATTCCGTCGCACACCCAACAAATCTGTTTTATTATTTTCTTTATTACTTCTAATTTCCTCATCTCTTACTCCTTTTGTTATGCTTCTCCGTTTTCCTTAGATTTTTTTCTTTATGACAATCATTACACATAGGATAATCTTTTAGTCCTTCCCAATTTATTGTCCATTCATTGGTGGTTTTATTACAATATATACATTTCATCTTCCTTTTAAATATTGCTTTTAATCTTGATACTGGACAGTTTTCACATTCTACACAAGGATAATTTAAAAATTCAGTACAGTCTATACATACATCATCAAGAATTTGTTTTGTTGACCTCAACTTATCATCTTGCATTTCTTATCACTCCTTTTGTTATGCTTCTTGGATTAGATAGTTTCATTCTTTACATTCGTCTTGATGTTTTTCTAAATCTTTTTCGTTTATTCTTTTACCACAAAATCTACATTCATAACTAATATAAAATCTCTGTTCTATCCATTCTTTATCTTTCATCCTCTCCTCCTTTTGTTATACTTCTCTTTTACCATTCCTTTTGTTATGCTTCTCTTGTTCTTTTAACCATGCTTCCCATTCTACACAAGCCTGATTATAACCTCTCCAAAATAAAGATGGAGTTCCATCAAGATAGTGCCAATGTTTTTTTGTTGGTTTTTTGGTCATATTTTTATACCTTAAAATTACCTTTACCATCTCCAACTCCCAACTCTAAACAGATAATATTCATAATATACATAGGGTCGCAAAGTCCTTGTGGCATACATTCTTTTGGATATGCTTCATATATTCTTTTTATTGCACTCTTTACCTTTTCTGGTTCGTTGTTTTCAAGTCTTTTTTCCCAATATTCCTTTGTATAATTCATTTTTTTACTCCTTATTATAGAATTTTTTAAACTCTGCTCTTACACTTTTAAAAGGTATTTTCTCTATATGTAAATTCTTAGGTATCAATTTATCTAATTTTTCTCTTATAAGTAATTCTATATTCTTAGGTAATTCTAAAAGATTAACTATTTTCTTTCTCTTCTCGTATTCCATTTCTGTTGTAGGTTTTGTTAATAGATTATCTGAAACATCTCCTTGTATCTTGTCTAGTAAAACTTTCATAGGATGAGGTACGTTTTTAAATTTCTTAGAAACGGGAGAAAATATTTTTACATTTGGTAAAGTTAAAAGCATCTCCCAATCTTTATCAGAACTTATTAATATTACTTCACTATCTTTATAATAGCGACAACATACTGAACCAATATCATCTGCTTCCATTTTATATATTTTCACAAAATGAAATGGTGTGGCATATTCTAATCTTTCATATAAATCATTAAATTCTTTGAATCTAGTATCCCACCATTCCTTCTCTTCCATTGACTCTCTATAATCTTTTCGTTGTGCTTTGTATGTATGGTCAATTTCTTTTCTCCATGAACCATAATCTTGTGCAATTATAATTTTATCTTCGGGAGTAACTTTTAGTCTTTTCAAATAACCCATAATCATTCTTAAATACATATATGCACAAGGGAAATTAGGATTATTTCTATAGGCAAATATAGCCCTGAATTGAATATTCCCACCATCTATGACTATAACTTTATTCATTTTAATTTTCTTCTTTTGTCCTACCATATTCTTTTCTATTTAATTCAATTCTATCTTTACAATCATACATTAATGATTCTGCTGATTTAAGATATCCAGCAAGTATGTCTCTGATATCTCTATAGAGTCTCACAGCGTCTTTTGCTTGTGTAGTAGTAGAACTATCTACGAATTTAGTTCCATTTTCAGTAGATTCCTGTTTCTTTTCAGCATAGTACCTATATTCCTTTTGTTTTTTTAAGGACAATGCTTTACTATATATTGGTTGTAAAGACGAATATAAACCTGTTAATGTTGTTTTTGCTTCTCGTAATTCATCTGAAGTAGAAATAATATTTTGTATTATTTGTTGATTATAATCCTCGATGACATCAAAATAATCAACTTTGAGTTTATTTAATAATTCAGTTACTCCTTCATCTGTTTCAAAATATTTTATGATATTATCATATTTCATTCTTTATTCTCCTCTATTTTATATTTCCTTAACATTTTCTTAATTCATCTTCTCTAAAATACCATATTAGCCCTGTAACACAATAAAGATTTGTTTTTAAATCTTCATCATAAGTAATTTCATCAATTCTTCCAACAGCTTTTCCTAATACTGCTGTTAAAATTTTAACTTTATCCCTGATATTATATTTATTCTTTTTCATTTTGCTGGTCTCCATAAATATTTAATCAAATCTATTTTAAATTGAAAACTTATATCATATTTTATTAATATAAATAAAGTAGCAGAAATTAACATTGGCAATCCGATTGTGTATTGTAATAGATTTTTTATATTCATTAAAATCTCCAGTTATAATATAATATTGCTCTATTATTTCCCTTAAATCCTTTTCCCCCACCTATACCTATTCCTGAATTATTAGTTATTCTATAAGAAGTGCCTAAATAAATCCCTTTATTCGTCAAAAATGTATCTAATTTCCATTTCCAATATTTAACAAAAGATATTCCTGCTCCTGCTTCAATATTTGCTCCCTTTAATCCAAGTCCACCACCTGCAACTGCTATTGGTTGTAAAATT
>Ga0075116_10000971_pt1 | contig 13182 bp, 14 predicted proteins | sample AntAceMetag02UKC_FD_69786 | JGI IMG/M metagenome (GOLD analysis project Ga0075116, IMG submission 69786) | Saline lake microbial communities from Ace Lake, Antarctica- Antarctic Ace Lake Metagenome 02UKC | ecosystem: Environmental > Aquatic > Non-marine Saline and Alkaline > Saline | place...
AGAAAACCTCAACTCTTCCGTGCGAAGTAAGCTAGGTCTTTAGCTTCTTGACTAAAAAGGCAACATTCTTGCCGAAGTCCCACACAGTTCTAAGACCCCACTCATCCGTCTTCACATCACCCTTTTCCAAACCAAAAGCAAGGTTCCAATAAATTTTTGAACCGGGCACAAAAAAACCCAAGATATGAAACCAGAAATTAATTTGGGCTATGGTAAATTGCTGGCCCGACCGCTCTGCTACTACTAAGGGGCCGCCCACCTTACCTTCAAATATTCCAGTGTTCCAATACGCAATGTAACCAACCCTATCCATGAGAGCTTTCAATTCAGGTGTTGCCGAACCAAAGTATACTGGTGAGGCTAGTATTATAGCGTCAGCCTCTTTCATCTTGAGATATATTGGCCACAGGTCATCCTTGATAGGACAACGCTCTTCTTTCTTACAGACCTGACAGTCATTACAACCTTTAATATCTAAACCAGCTAATCGTATAAGTTCTGTGTCCAGCCCTTCCTCTTCTATCGCCTTCAGGGTGTGTCTACTTAGAATTTCTGTATTCCCCTTCTTCCTCGGACTACCTACAATAGCAATGGCTTTCACTATACACCTCCTGTAATGTTTCAGTCGTTTCCGGAACCCACTCTTAACAACCTGTCCAAATTTCGGGGTCCGCCTCAAGCCTTCGTTTCTGCAATGTTCTTGAATTAGTACAACTGAAGTAATAGCGGATATTCTTTGCGCGCGATCTCTCTCGCTCCCCGAGAGAATTACAAAATTATTTCAAAGACTCCCAAGTTTCCCAATCAACATCTCTACCCGGATAGGCAACCTTTTTAAGAGGCCATTTTTCGGTAATCCATTTTCTAACAGTATTGTACAAAACTGGATCTAAGGCCTCGTTATAAGCGCTCTTTCTTACCCACATATAAACTTCTGCGTCAAAGCCTTCCTTCGTGGAAGGAAAAATATACACGCAACCCAAGCAGTGACTTTCGTCCAAATTCATTACCGTGTAGGCGAAAGATGAACCTGTTTGAAATTCCTTTTGATGCCAACCCAAATCAATTAAATCCTGCTCGAATGTTAAATCAAGAGGCGGCCATTTTGAGTGCGGTCCAAAGATACCCTGCAAATGCTCTACACTTGTCATTACTGCATCATAGTCTTTAACAACATCATTTACGGTCAATATCCGTAAACGAAATTTATCGGTCTCTAAAACTTGGGGGACTCTAAAATCTGGTGAAACTAATGGCTTTTTCATTTTTTCTCTTTAAGTATGGCTCCTACTCTGGCTATATAACTTAGAGATTAAACTAACGGTGCCTTATAGGACTTCAGGCTGTCGTGAAGGGTTACCGGCCCGAATATTCCTGCACAGCTTTACTGGGAATAGGTTTATCCATCTTCGCTGTCCTTGCATTTCGTGCAGACCTGAATTGCCTATACGCAAACCAAAAGGTTTTTTGACAACTGCGTCCCATAAACTGGTAGAAATTTGACCCTTCTCCTGCAAAAACTCCTGACTTGGACACCTCATTCCTGAGTTAGTCACCAAAGTGACCTTGCCCAAAAACTAGGGCAGTTACAATGAGAGTTATGCCTGGGGTTATATTGGTCCAGATTCCCTGTTTAACTACCCAGCGTTGCCACCATTACTGCCTTTATGGTATGAAATCTGTTTTCCGCCTGACTGAATACTATGGATGCTTCCGACTCGAAAACCTCCTCGGTAACTTCCATGCTCTCTAGGCCGAACTTTTGGTAGATATCTTCCCCAAGAGTCGTTTCCCTATTATGGAATGCAGGCAGACAATGCATGAACTTCACCTTTGAATTACGCGTCATTTTGATAACTTCATTATTTACCTGATACGGCCTTAGGAGCCCAACCCTTTCCTCCCAGACTTCTTCTGGCTCGCCCATGGACACCCAAACATCCGTATAGAGAAAATCGCAATCCTTTACCCCCTGTTCTAAGTCGTCGGTTATTTTTATCCTAGCCCCTGTCTCTTTAGCGATTTCATCCGCCTTTTGCACGAGCTCCTTCTGCGGTTGCATGCCCTTTGGAGCCACGCAGCGGAAATCCATTCCCATCTTTGCTGTACCAATAAGGAGCGAGTTTCCCATATTAAACCGTGCGTCTCCCAGATATGCGAGCTTTACCCCGTCTAAAGGTTTGTCGGTATGCTCCATTATGGTAAAAATGTCCGCCAGTACCTGGGTAGGGTGAAACTCATTGGTAAGCCCATTCCAAACAGGTACCTTCGAATATTCGGCAAGCAACTCCACAACTTCCTGTCCAAACCCACGGTAGCCAACTCCGTCGTACATTCTACCCAGTACACGAGCCGTATCTTTCATGGATTCTTTCTTCCCTAGTTGTGAGGCGGACGAGTCCAGATACGTCACCCTTGCCCCCTGATCATAGGCGGCTGTTTCAAAAGCACACCTCGTTCTGGTGGAGCTCTTTTCAAAGACTAGAGCGATTTTCTTTCCGACCATCCTTGGCTGCTCGGTACCGTTATAATTCGCCCATTTTAGATGTGTGGTAAGGTCTAGTAAGAATTTATTCTCTTCTGGTGTAAAATCCAGTAGCTTTAGAAAGCTCCTGTTTCTGAGATTGTAAGCCATCTTGCTGCTCCTCCTTTTAGTAATTAACAATCATATCATAGTGTGGGGGAAACCTTTACCCTGTTGATGAGGTAACCTCTGAGCTTATCACCCCCCCTACTTAACATCTGCCTTGACTGGTTGTGACCCCTGGAAAAGCTTTGCAACCTCACGGACTGAATCGAAGATATAATCCGGGGCAATAGCTGAAGATTCCAGATCACTTTCCCGAAATTCCCCCGTTTTTACAAGCGCTGCTTTTAGCCCTGCCCTTCTGGCACCCAAGATATCGGTCTTGATTCTGTCTCCCATCATGAGGATTTTGCTCCTCTCAATATTTCCCATGGTATCGAGGGTGATGTCGAAAATGTAGCGATTCGGCTTTCCAATATAGGTGGCCCTAATACCGGCAGCATCTTCGAGCATTTTCCCGTATGCTCCCACCGTTAACTCCAGCTCTCCCATGCTATTATCGACGCTCTCAGTAATCATAACGACCAATTTTGCACCTTTGAAAAGGAATCTAAGTGCTCTGTTCAGATTCTGGAAGTTGAATTCATCACGAAAATCTCCTAGGACAATATATTCCGGATTATCCGGGTCATGCCGGAGATTGTGAAACTCTTCCAGCCCTTCCCCTTTGAGCATTACCCAACAAGATCTCGGGTTCAGAGTTTCCAGATATCGAGCGGTGGCAAAGGAAGCGGTAATAACCTCATGCTGGTAAATAGTGAAACCCTTCTTTTTTAGGTTTTCCGTGCATGATCTCCTGCTCTTTAGGGTGCTGTTAGAGAGAATTCGAATGCAAATCCCTTGCCTACGAAGAAAGTCGAGGAGTTCAACAGCCCCGGGATAGGTTTCCCCTTGGAACTCGAGTACTCCATCGAGATCGAAAATGACACCCGCTATCTTGTCTTCCACATCGTACCCCTTATCCGTGGTGCGGCAGAATGGCCATACGTCTATTCTGTTTGAGCACGGTATGGCAATCTCATACTATAAGCTTTAAGCTCAGTAATCGCATCCGAAGCTTCAGTCGAGTTAAACATGAGTAACAAATACGAGCCCTGTCTCATCACATTTAAAATATTTCGGACATTGTATGCACTCACCCCATATCTTGAGTGGAAGCTCCTCTCTAGTCTTTGGTTCAAAACCAAGCTTCTTAAAAAACTCTACGTCCTGGGTGAGGACAAACACTTTCTCAATTCCCATCTGCCGGGCTTCTCCGGTGAGGTGTTGGACAATCTTTGACCCCAGACCACGCCGTTGAAACTGCGGATGTACAGCAAGCGTACGAATCTCAGCGATATCTTCCCAGAGAACATGCAGGCTTCCGCAGGCTACAATCTCCGGTTCTACCCTTTCCCCAAGGATTTCCACCACTACGAAGTCCCTTGTGTTTTCATAGAAGTACTTTGGCCCCCTCGGTAGCATCAAGTTGGAACCAGCATAGCTGTTAACTAGCGCCAAGGTCTCGCGCACGTCGGAAACGCGGGCTTTCCTTAGATTCCCCCGAATTGCCAACTCCCCCAAGTCTTTCATCGGCTTAAGCTTCCTGTCAGTTGGGTTAATGACCACGTAACATCCCCTCATTTACGCCTAAATTCGCCCTCTATCCGGTAATCCGAGTGCCGGTCTTACCCTCAAGGGCTCTTACCACAACCTCGGGAAGGGTTATAATCACCTCTCGTTCACGCGACGGGTCTATATCTGTCTCTTCCAAGAACATTACGGCTGCCATAATTTTGGGTTCCATACTTCCCTTACCGAAGTGTCCCTCTTTCAGAAGCCCCTTGGCTTCAGCTAAGTCCAGCTTCTTCAGTACCTGCTGCTGAGGCGTAGCAAAGTCTCGATATACATGTTCCACAGCAGTGAGAATAAGCAGGACATCGGCATCTAGCTCTATAGCTAGGCGAGCCGAGGCGAAGTCTTTATCAATCACCGCTTCAATACCACACAGGTCACGGTTATCCTCCCTTACCACTGGGATACCCCCTCCACCTACGGCGATTACAATCTCGCCGGCATTCAGCATGCTCTTGATAATCCTTGACTGCTGGATATGCAACGGCATTGGCGAGGATACTACGCGCCTATAACCACGGGCACTATCTTCGACAATATCCCATCCCTTTTCCTGCCGCAATTGCTCTGCCTGGCTAGCGCTATAGAAGGGACCGATGGGTTTAGAGGGATTATGGAAGGCAGGGTCATTCTTATCTACTATTACCTCAGTTACCACGGTGGTTATATTATGCGGTGCCCCTGCTTGCCTTAGGCAGTTGGCCAGTGTATTCTGAATCATGTAGCCCATAGAACCCTGGGTAGCTGCTCCACAGATATCCAGAGGTAATGGCGGCACTACGGCTTTAGCAGTCTCGTAGGCAAGGAGCAGATTGCCCACCTGCGGACCATTGCCATGGGTGATGACAACGCGGTTTCCTCCTTTGAGCAGATCCAGCAACTGATCCGTAGTGTGTCTTAGATTTTCATATTGTTCCTCAGCGCTTCCCTGCTGTTTTGCACGGAGGATCATGTTGCCGCCAAGGGCGATGACAAACGTCTTGGCTTTGTTGTTATCCACACCCCCCCCTACTCTCACCTAAGTGCACCCCCTCCTATTTTTTACCAGAAAAGAGCCCTCTAAAATAAACCTGTACCAAAGACTGCGGCTATCCACATACTAAAGGGTGAACATTAGCAGTGGATAGCCGACTACGAAGTTCGCATCAAATACTGCGCACCTATTAACCGATACTGAGAATATTTTTTCAGTTAATAGCCCGGGACCTGTTTCGGGAAGTAATCCTCCATTTTGCCCTCTCGATAGATGTCAAGCGTCGTGCAATGCAGCGCGCCACCAAACGCGATCACATGCTCATACGGAATCGGAATCACCTCAAAGCCGAGCTTATCCAGTTGTTCACAGTACGCTGTTTCGTGCGCTTCCACAAAGACCGTCTTCGGGTCAAGAGAGAAGGTGTTCATCGAGATCCATGACACACCCTCGCGCGGCCCGAACAGTCGGATCTTCATTTTATATACGTGGGTCGGCCGTGCTGCAGGGATCAACTCCCAATCGTTTCTCTTGAACAAATCCCAAAGCTCCGGAGTGCGCGGCTTCCAATCCGGATTGTACATTGCCAGCCCCGGCCGCAGCGGTACTAAGTCCACATCGCTATGCCACGGATGAAAGTTATCCGGCTTACTGAGATCCTCCGGGGTATCAAACTCCATATGGTGAACCCGGATGCCGAGCTCAGCAAACATGCGCTTCAACCAGTCCATGCCACCCCTGTTTGTCACAGACGAGCACTGGTGAAAGACATCTTTGCCGTAACGCATGGCATCGGCAGCATCCCAAAGGGGCTCCTTCTCGGTCAACTGGAACTCCCAATTATATAGCTTCTGCCTCTTTTCCTCCGGTGTCCAGACGTTATTGAAGTAGTAGTAGTAGTTCTTGACGTAAGACTCGTCCGTCAGCCGCGGCTTGGGAGCCGTAAAATGAACCATCTCCGGGTCCTCTTTGAAGTACTGCTCAAAAAGCGGCCGTAGGTTCAGATACTCATACCACCGTGAGCGTCGGCATGTTGTTGCCTCAATAATGTATTTGCCATGACACAGGAACACGTCCCGTACGTTGTTGACACCATGGCAGTTGAGCTGCGTCCAATCCGGTGTCGAAACGGGTTGATTAAACATACAAGGATGAATTACCGGCCGGTCAACCTTAACCCCCCGTTTCTCAAGCACTGACACGAGATAATCCATCTGCTCGCTGGCTGCATCTACCATCTCCGGCGGATATGGCCCATAGCTTGCCAGCGGGTAGCCGCCCTCAGGGAAATCATACCACCAGGCCGGCTCCGGAGCAGGAATGTTCGTACCCTCTGGTTTCCCTACAATAACATGCTTTAACGGGTCCCACTCGTTCCAGCAATTTACGATCTTCGGCATTTCAATTTCCTCCTTTTTTTATCAGGCTATGCCTTCTCGTTATATGGGAAGATTATGCGACTTTACGAACTCCGATAATATTTCACTCAGGTTCGGCGTTCCGATTTCCTGAAGCTCATAATAGACCCTTGTATTCGGTTTCTTGATGTTAATGATATTACTCAAGTTGATTGGTGTGCCAACAACCACCCCATCACAATCGACCTTGTTAATGGTCTCCTCCAGGTCCTTCAGTTGCTGTTGGTCATAGCCCATTGCCGGTAGGAGTACTCCAATATCCGGATAGCGCTTAAAGACTTCGGTAATGCTTCCGACGGTGTAGGATCTGGGGTCTACCAGTTCTATCGCGCCGTACTGTTGAGCGGCCACTGTGCCCGCACCGTATTTCATTCCCCCGTGCGTTAACGTCGGGCCGTCTTCGATGACAAGCACTCTCTTTCCCTTGATAACCTCTGGGTTATCAACCCGAATCGGAGAGTTGGCTTCAACTACAGTTGCATCCGGATTTGCCTTAGCAATACTCTCTCGCACCTTCTGGACATTTGCCAGATTGGCACTGTCGATCTTATTGATAACCACCACATCGGCGGTTCGTAAGCAGATTTCCCCGGGATAGTATGAGAGCTCATGTCCCGGACGATGAGGGTCGGCAACAGTTATCATTAGGTCGGGTTTGAAAAATGAGAAGTCATTGTTCCCCCCGTCCCAGACGATGACATCACAGCCTTTCGGGTCTTCTTCCGCAGCCGCTAAAATAGCCTGATAGTCCACTCCTGCATATATAACGTTTCCACGTACGACATGCGGCTCATACTCCTCCATCTCCTCAATAGTACAGTTGTGCCTCTCCAAGTCCTCTAACTCAGCAAAGCGCTGCACCTTCTGGGCAATCAAATCGCCATAAGGCATGGGGTGGCGTACAGCAACGACCTTCAAGCCCCTTTCCATCAGTAGTTCTATGACCCTTCTTGAAGTCTGGCTTTTGCCGGCACCCGTCCTCACCGCACATACTGCGATAACGGGTTTCTTGCTTTTGAGCATCGTGTCCCTTGGCCCGAGCATCATATAGTTTGAACCGGCGGCATTTACAATTGCCCCGACACCCATCACATGCTGGTAAGGAACATCACTATAGGAAAAGACACAGGTATCAACATTCAGCTCCTTTATAAGCCTCGGCAATTCCCCTTCCGCGTAGATTTGAATTCCCTCTGGATAGAGGTCACCTGCCAGTTCAGGCGGGTATTTCTTGTCGGTGATGCCTGGTATTTGTGCGCCGGTGAATCCTACTACGTTGTACTCTTCTTTACCCCTAAAGTACATGTTGAAGTTGTGAAAATCCCTTCCTGCAGCGCCAATAATCAGTATATTTTTCTTTTTTCTCATAATCAATACACCTCCCTTAACCGTTAGAATTTTATTGCATATCCGATTCCAGTTGAAGAACCGGTTAGCTACCTCACCCAATGAAAGAAAATGTTAGTGTGTTAGCAACATTAAAAGCCACACACCTTATCAAACAAAAAAACGACAAGGATAGGTGAAAAGCTAACACCCCACACTGTTTATTATAGGACATCTCTGAGGCGGGCACAATCAGGAAACATCTGATTTATGGCTTCAATATTCCTGAGTTAATCACCAGAGAACACTATAATTAGTTAGGAAATAGACACCGGATTCTAGCCACCATGGAACTAATCGCCGAGGGAGGTCATCCCTTCACGGATCGCATATTTGGTTAGCTCAGCTACACTGCGGGTATTCAATTTTTCCATGATGTGTTGGCGGTGCGTCTCTATAGTCTTCGTGCTCACGTGTAGAAGAGAGGCGGTGTCCTTTATGCTCGTGCCTTCGGTGAGGAGCTGTAGCACCTCGCGTTCCCTAGGTGTCAGGACGGAAAACAATTGATCAGGAGACGGCTGACTGCGCCTATAGCTTTCGACTACGATGTCAGCTATGCTTGGACTCAGGTAAGTCTGATCCATAGCCACAGTACGGATCGCTTGGACTAGTTCTTCGAATGCACAATCCTTCAATACGTAGCCCGATGCCCCCGCAGACAGCGCTCCTATTACAAACCGTTTGTCAGCATGCATCGATAGAGCGAGGACCTTAACATTATCACCCAAGGCAAGGATCTGGCGAGTGGCCTCAATCCCGTTCAAGCCGGGCATGCTCATGTCCATGATGACCACCCCGGGCTTCAGCTTCCGGGACATCTCCACCGCCTCTCGCCCGTTATTCCCCTCAGCAACCACTTCGATATCAGGCTCATTCTTAAGCAGGGCATATAGGCCATCGCGCATAATTCGGTGGTCATCTGCAAGTAATATCTTTATTGTCACGCTACCTTCACCCTATGGTTCACTCTACCGCTACGCAGTGGAGCAACGAGGCTAACACGCGTTCCATGCCCGCAACGAGATTCGAGGTTCAAATGTCCGCCAACATGTCTCAACCGCTCACGTATGCTAAAGAGACCAAATACATTAGGTTGCCTCTCAATTTCAGAAGTGTTGAATCCAACTCCATCGTCTTGAACTACGACGCGTATTTTTTTAGCTAATCCCCGCGTTGATATGCTAACATTTTGAGCCTTGGCATGCTTGATGACATTGACGAGTAACTCGCGCACAGCAAAGAAGAGGACACCTCGGCAGGTATCTGCTAGTGGCTTAGGCTTACCATCGTCTTCGAATGTGAAGATGATATTATGCTGTTTCTGAAACTGCTCAGCGATCCACTCCAACGCTGCCTCAAGACCTAGCTCGTAAAGGACGGGAGGGCTGAGATCGAAGGTCAACGAGCGTGTTCTCTGAATGGCTTGGTTCACCAACTCCAGGATGCTGGCGACTTGTTTAGTATCACCATCGGAAGACGGCTGCTGCAATGCAGCTAGTTTCAACCTAATTAGCGCTAGTGTCTGACTTATCTGGTCGTGCAAGCATATCGCAATACGCCTCCGCTCCTGTTCCTCAGTCAATGATATCTGGGATGCCAGAGACTGAAGCCGTTTTTGAAATTTGTGGATTTTCTCCTCCGCTCTTTTCCGCTCAGTAACATCTGAGAACAAGCCATCAGCATACTTTATCCCTCCTCTTTCATAGGTCCCTACCGATCTGTCAAGTAACCACCCCCACCGTCCATTCTTTCTCTTAAACCGGTACTCGATCTTGTAGTCTTTTCCGTGTTCAATCAATGCCCTAAAAGCAGCTTTAGCTCTGTCGACATCGTCGGGATGAATTCTCTCAAACCATACCATCCAGGAACCGCTCTGATATATTTCCTCTTGAGTGTACCCCTGAACCGATTTGATATTTGGGCCTACGAAAACAATGCGATAGTTTTCATCTGTCGTCCATACCGCATCTGGAATATTCTTTACTAATGAACGGTACCTTTCCTCACTCTCCCTCAACTTCTCCTCCGTTTGTTTTCGCTCAGTAATGTCTTGCCCCACTACCTGCAATTCTGTAAGATTGCCCTCTTTGTCAAATATTGCCTGAATGACCAGCCGTAGCCAAGAGCTCTCCCCTTTGTCTGTTAACAAACGGCAGTCGTGTATCACAATGGGTTTCTCTGCATCAAGAGAGCTGATAATCCGCAGCATATTGTCTCGCTCATCTTTAGCGATGAGTGACATAAAGCTGTGACCGATCAACTCCTTGTGTTTCTTGCCGAAATATTTAGCGTAGGCATCGTTAATGAAAGTGAGCGTGCCATCAGGTAGAAAACGACAGGTTAGTATCGCTTGAGTCTCAATAATGTTCCGCCAGAGCTTTTCAGTATCCACCAGAGTTTTCCTATTTAGTTTCGCTTAATTCTTGGTGTATCCGGTTCAATGAACCGCTGATAGATCCCCTCATATCAATCTACAAATCGTTGCTTCCTCCTACCGGCTTGCTGTCTACTCCCCCTGACGATTATACCACCGGGTCTTGGCAAACTCCACTGGTAGTCTCTTCCAATACAAGATGAGACTAAAGGACTAAGGCAGCTCGTTTATGATTGGGGCAGAAGAATAGTTATGCGCCTTGGCCGCGTTTCTTATTAGCCAGGGTTATTTCGTAGCATCGCCCAATGTCTAACTTCGGTACCAGGGATGATGATTTCCTCAACTATATTGAAACCAAAATGTTGATACATAGGTACATTCTTTTTATTTTCGGTTTCAAGATAGCAGGGCAAATGCTCCCGGTCTATCCTGGCAAACATAGCCTCTAGCAAGATGCTTGCATAACCTTGTCCCTGGAATACAGGATCTACGCCGAGCCACTGTAGGTACCAATTAGGGAGAGGCGCATGTCGCTTGTACATCGAAGAGATGCGTCGGTCGTCATGTAATAGCCTTGATGCGGATTCTTTTCCAAGTTTGAAATGGTGGGCAAACCATCCACTCCTGATTGTTCTCCATAGTGTCATGTCATATTTCCCGGAAGGAATCCACACCGCAATCCCTTCGAGATTCTGGGACGTTGCGTAGACCTCGCCGTACAGAACACCATAACGGATGTAACATTGTAGAATATATACCGACTTGCTCTTTCTCTCACACGAATCGGGGATGTAATAGATAAGCAGCGGATCATTCTGAAAAGCCCGGGCACACATATCGGCGGCAGGTTTAACATGGGATTTATTCAATCGGAGAAGATCGCTTAAACTAGTCCCCATAAGGTTGGGGTACCACCATTATTAATACCACCTAGAATGAGAGACTGGAGGTGCCCCCCTTTTTGTACCAACTGTAGTAAGAGTTTTGTGGGTTTTCAACTTATGCCCATGGCCTTAGCAAACTCTGCTGGTGTCGTGGGATTCAGTGAGCTGTATGGTCGGTAGTTATTATGCTCCAGCCTAAAGACTTCCACAATGGCCTGAGCTTCCTTTCCATTCTTAAACATCTCTCGGTTCAGGCACTCATCCCTCAGCTTATCATTGAAGCTCTCGATACATCCATTCTCCCAAGGGCTGCCAAGGTTGATGAACAGAGCATGACAACCGGAGTTCTCCAGCCACTGGCAGACTACCTTGGCTATAAACTCAGGCCCATTATCGTCACGCTTAGCCATTCAGCATATCTCCTCTTCTCTTTTTCAATAGGCCACCTTGGTAGTGACACGAAGACCTTTACGATGGCACATTGAAGCAAAGTAATGCTTTGGAAATTTTCCCTTATTCGCCGCCTCTACATGATTTGATGCTTTAGGGGTTACGATGAACCTAGAGAGGTTCCCTCATATTGCAGGGAAAGGATTTGCCTTCTGTTCACGGCGACGAAGGTGGCTCCCCACCAATCGTCTCCTTTGGATACTCGTATCCTGGCATCGGTTAAAGGAAGAAACATAAATCGCTCCTCAAGCAAGTGTGGTGCTCTCTGCCCGCTAGCACAATGGACATTACCACTGAGTTCGTAACTCGGCATGCGCATCCTTGCCCGCACTGGTGACTTATGCACATAAGGGTACTGCTTGGGGCTATCCTTTACACCAATGCCTCTAGCCAAATCTTCGTCTAGCGTCGTTAGCAACTGAATAGTCGCTTTGTTGATAAAGGATGTTTGTGTTTTTTCTTCTGTACCATCTGCGTGAGATATTATCACGTCAGTCAGTTCAAGAAACATGGTGTTATGCTCAGATTGTCCCACGATTGAACCGTTGAGAAGGTCTGACAGACGTTTCCCACGAGGCAGGGAAACATTTCCGGTTACGGTGTGCGAATCCAAATGGATACATACACGTATCTCCACCTATCAACGCTCCTGCTCATTGCTGGTTTTGTTTTCCCAGATAACCACCTGCAGGATAACCGACCTGAAGGTAAAAGTCAAGGTGAGTAAACCTTACTTTATCTCACTTTTCGAGACTATACTTTGGATTCTATATGGCAATGCTTTTTAATAGACATCTACATAACCAAATGCTTTGGAGGGTATCGGTTTTATACGGACAGGAGCCTGCCCCTCCAAACCAGTTGAGATTAAGAGATGTGTGCCGAATATACCATCACAGGCAACATACTGTGGCCCTGCATGCACAGGCTCCCTTTCATTCCCTGCGTTTAGCTCCGAAGAGAGCATAGCCATATCACGTCTATGCCTACTCACATCCTGATAATATTCTTCTCTCGTTAGCAACATATTGTCACCTCCATTATCTATTTAGTTGCTATCTTACCTCTATATAGTTATATTTCTTGGCTTGATGCAGATGTTTTTATGTATTCTCCTCTATAATGATTACCTTTCCTAAACATAAGCCATCAGAACTGACAAAACAATCATCCAAAGGTCAAGTGCTAATAGGTATTTAGTGCTAGATAAACAGAGGTGCCTGCCCCCTACAAACACCGCAAGGGGTGGAGGTACGAAGGGCCCCACAGAACTATCGAAGCTAAAAGGGTATGGATAAACCTGTTCACCACAAGTGGGGGCAAATAATTTCACGATATCCTGAAGTTTTATGAGGAACTTTCTTGATATTGCAGATGACCAACTAGTCTACCAAGTATTGATTAGGTTATGTACATCGTTAGCAGAATATTATAAACAAAACTATATAAAATTAACACCTATTTAAGTCTCGGGTGACGATTTTTATGATCTTGCC
>Ga0075116_10000972_pt1 | contig 13180 bp, 10 predicted proteins | sample AntAceMetag02UKC_FD_69786 | JGI IMG/M metagenome (GOLD analysis project Ga0075116, IMG submission 69786) | Saline lake microbial communities from Ace Lake, Antarctica- Antarctic Ace Lake Metagenome 02UKC | ecosystem: Environmental > Aquatic > Non-marine Saline and Alkaline > Saline | place...
CACCACGTCCTTTTCCTGTGTCACACCATCTGTCACACCTACTCTTGGTGTCACAGAACCCTCTTAAAGTGAGACATTTTGTCTCGTTTCAAGATAAAAAGGGGAAAAGGGGGGCTGGGGTATAGAAGAATTGCCCCCCTTGTCCTCTGAACTTTGGTCAACTGAGGTGGAGTTGATAGTTCAGAGGCCCACAGAACCTTCCCCTTTCTTTTTTGAAGGGGAAGGGGGGTAGATGGGTTTGAACCACCTACCCCCGTTTTACCCGTTACGGGTTTTCAGCGCGAGGGGGATGTGTTTTACTCCTCTCGACTTCTCCCGGGACCAGCCAATTGACTTGGGCCCGGTTTTTCACATCGAAGTATACCTGGATATAGCACTCCTTACCGACTAGCCCGTTGTCCAGGGTGCACTCCCCCATGGGGAGCCCTAGAGCGGTGGTAATACGGTTGATTAACCGCTGGCTGCCTTCCGGGGCCTTCTTGGACAGGTATACCCTATCGTATACCAATCCGTCAGTTTCCAGGGAGAGTGTGAATCGCACCCCCTCGTCGCCGGCCGCTGACTCGACAGGTATAACTTCTTCGACGGTGCATTTATGGATGCCAGCCGTTACGGCCAACACGTCTTGGGTTTTTGTAACTTGCATAAACCTTACTCCCATGAAGTCTACTGTTAAGAGCACAATGCTTAAGTGCACAGTGCCCCTGGACGGGACTCCTACCGTCCATCTCGCCAATGACGGTTGTATATTGATGGACTGGACAAAGAGCAAGGGGGCAAGAGATACTATATGAGGGGACCCGAGGACCACTGATACATTAACCCTGAAACATTGAAGAACTCACCATATTTTTTTGGAAAAATTTGCCATTAAGCAATAAAACTTTTACTTTTTTCTTGAAAAATTATTTAATTATGCTATAGTATTATCATGAATACGGATTTAGCGAAGATCCCCCATAATTTAATTCATCCCAAGGATCATCAGCGGGTGCTTACCACACTCTCCGCGGTATCTGAGGGCAAGAAGTGGGCGGACATAGTATCTACTGGCCTGAGTCTCCCTGAATATGCCATGTTAAAGCGAAAATCTAAAGAGTTTGCCGTCATGGCAAAGGAGGCGGAGGCTATTCGTGACGATGTGCGGCAGGGAATCCGTGAAGAAGAGGCACATAAACGGGCAGTCGACGGTGAAACTGTTCCTGTCTACTCGCAATCCGGGAAATATTGCGGTGAATATCAGAAACGTTCTGATAAATTAATGGAAGTAATGCTCCGTGCCCATAATCCCAAGAAATATGGTACCTATCACGCTGACATACAACCTCCTATCACCTTAAACGTGGCAATAGGAATACCAAGGAGAACCAATGACGAAGAATGAAGGATTCACTTTTGGCACAGACCCCCACGCGTTTGATCCCAAGCCCACACCTGCGGAAACCGAACCTCAAAGGGTTAAACCGGATAAGTATGAAGTCTATAAGGCCGTGACGGTAACTACTACCGGTGGACCGACTGAGGCTCTTCGCTTCCACAGCAGCCATGTCACTGGTAAGGAGGCTGTCAAGGAAGCCCTGGCCGGAGCGAAGCAGCGTCCCGGAACCGCTTACACTGTCTTCCGGAAACTTGAGCAGATAGTAGTTGAAGAAGTCACCACAAAAAGAGTCATACGGAGTAATTAAATGCCGGCACGACGAGGTATAGTTCCCGATGATCTGAAGCTAAGACCCTATAACCCATCTCCCACGGGACTCAAGTTTCATGTCTCCAATAAATTTTTCCGGGGTGTCCGTGGTCCCTTTGGCTCGGGCAAGTCGACCATGTGTGTTATGGAAGTTCTCTCAAGAGCCATGGAACAGAAACCCTGGAACGGAGTAAGGCGCTCCCGCTGGGTGGTTCTGAGGAATACATATCTGGACCTGATATCTACTACCATAAAGACCTGGAGAGAATGGATCCCTGACGCCATAGCCCCTCTCCGGGAATCTGTGCCGATTAGATCCAATCTCAATGCCAAACTCGCGGATGGAACCCGTGTTGATTTAGAAGTTATATTTTTGAGTTTTGACCACCCAGATGATATCAGGAAGCTCAAGTCCCTCGAAGTCACCGGGGGCTGGATGAACGAGGCCAGTGAACTCAACGTAGATTGTCTTGACGCGCTTACTGCGCGAGTGGGCCGCTTTCCCTCGAGCGATGAGGGGGGCTGCAACTGGAGGGGGATCATTGCCGACACCAACAGTCCGGATGATACCAATTGGTGGTATCGCCTCGCTGAAATTGAATGTCCTGACGGGTATCAATTTTTTACTCAACCCCCGGCATTAATCAAGATAGCCGGCGATACTCAAAAGAGGCAGGGACCCCTGGATCTTGGTGCCACTCCCCGGTATGTCCCAAATGATGGTTCCTTTAACCTCCCTGAAGCAGAGAACATTGCACATTCTGACGAAGGTTTCAACTATTACCTCCGTATGATTCCCGGTAAGAGTCGGGAGTGGATCAATGTTTATCTACTCAATCAGTATGGCAGCACACGAGCCGGGAAGGTTGTTTATCCTGAATACGTGGACGCTCTTCATTGTTCCGAGACCCCATTAAAGCCGTTACCGGGGCTCCCTTTGTATATCGGCTGGGATTTTGGGCTTTCGGTTTCCTGTGTCATGGCCCAACTTACTATGCAAGGGCAACTCAGGGTGCTTAATGAACTCTGTGGTGAGGAAATCGGAGTGGAGCGGTTCATTAGAGATTACTTCAAGCCGGTTATCACGGCAAAGTATCCTAATTACTATATGGTGATGACAGGAGACCCGGCCGGGGGTCAGCGGGCGCAGACTACGGAGCAGACCTGTTTTTCCATTCTCTCTGACGAGGGGTTCGAGTGTGAAGCGGCCAGCACCAATGATTTCCTGGCCCGGCGTGAGTCTGTTGTCTGGTTTCTGTCCAGACTCGCGAGTAAGGGTCCTGCCCTTCTCATAGATTCCGGATGCAAGATGCTGCGGAAAGGTTTTCTCCGTACCTATGCCTACCGGAAGTTGAGGCAGAGTACAGTGACCGATTTCGCGGACAAACCAAACAAGAATGAATATAGTCATATCCATGATGCCCTGCAATATTTGTGCCTGTATCTCCGGAACATGGGCTACGCTGTTGAGAAGACGCCGCCCAAGTTTCCATATCAGCGTGGCGGAGAGCTGCCGGTGGAGGTAGATGCTAATGTTGTGTGGGAGTGATAGTTAAACTTTTATCTTTTCTCTTGACAAATGTCTCGATTTATGTTTAAGATTAATCATAAACATATGGAAGGATTGTATCTATGGCTGATGAGACTATTTCACTTGCCGCTTTGGAAGAATCGGAATCAACAGCACTGCGTCTTGAGACGGGGGCCTCGAAGTATACTGAACTTGAGGGGCTGCTTACCAGCCTTAAACAGAACCACATGAACGCTCGTCGGAAGTCCGGAGTAGACGAAGCCCTTGTTGAATCTCTCTATTCCACGCACAGTGAATACATCCCAACGAAGAGGGCCAAACTTTTAGAACAGGGCATGTCTACCACTTTCTTCGGGGTTACTGAAGAAAAAATCATAGATGCTCTGTCTTGGTTATCTGATGTCTTTTTAGGTGAAACAGATAAACCCTGGCGCCTGAAACCTACTCCAATTCCTCGTGTTCCTGCTGACCTGCAGCAGGTAGCCCTTATGTCTGGCGTCAAGGCTGCCCGTGATTTTGTGGAAAATCTTGGCAGGGAACCGGAAGAGACTGATATTGTAAGGCTTCGTCCGTTGGTGCGTCAAACTATTAATGATACTCTTCAGGTTGAAGCAATCAGGCGTTCCAAGGATATGGAAAAGGAAATGAGCGACCAACTGGTCGAGGGTAACTGGGTTGAGGCTTTTCAAGATTTGCTTTTTGATCTTATCACTACTAAGGCTTGTATTCTTAAAGGTCCTATTTATCGGGAACGCCAAGTGCGAAGTTGGGAAGACGGGAAAGTATCATATAAATGGGAGACAGTGCCCACTTTCAGCAGGGTCAGTCCGTTTGACGCGTATCCATCAGCGTCTTCTGTTCAGTTTGAGGGTGATTTTATTGAGCGTACTCGGTATACATTAGCTGATATCTTCTGGATGAAGAAGCAGAAACACTATAGTCAGGAGCAGGTTGAGTTGGTCGAGTTTGAGTTTGAGACCAAGTCCGGTGGTGATGTGAACGAGATTGATTCTGAGGTAGCCCCTATTCTTCGTGGCCAGACGGGGGAAGAACAAGTGGCTGGTACAGTAGAGGGGATGATATATTGGCTCACTTTAACAGGCACCAAGCTTCGAGAGAAGGGCTGGACCAAGTTCCCTGTGGGGAATAAGGAGATTAAACCGGGTAAATTGTATCATGTTGAGATGATCACTGTAGGCGGCCGAGTGGTGTTGTTTCTTGAGAATACGGATCTCCGTGGACGGAAACCGTATTATAAAACCGGCTGGCAGACTATCCCGGGTTCTTTCTGGTATCGAAGTCTTCCAGAGATACTAAAGGATATTCAGGATGTTTGTAACGCTTCTGCCCGTAGTCTGGTAAATAACATGGGACTGTCTTCCGGATTTCAGATAGTGATTTCTGATATCAACCGGGTAGTTGCAGGAACTAAGCTGACTACCGCTTTTCCCCATAAGCTATGGCAGTTTCGGAATCCAGGCAATTCGTCTTTGCCGCCGCTTGATTTTAAACAACCTCAATCCAATGCAAATGAGCTTATTGGTATTCTCGAAAAATTCCGTGAATGGGCGGATGTAAGATCCGGGATACCAAAATATCTGCTTGGCGGCGAACCGCCTCCCGGAGTTGGTCGCACTGCTTCAGGTATCAGTATGCTGTTGAACAGTGCCGCTAAGGGTATTCGCAGGGTGGTATTAAATGTTGACCGGAATGTTGTGTGTCCTCTGTTGAAGACTTTGTATGACAGTAATCTTGAAAACCAATTAGATGTCGGGTTGCTCGGAGATGCGGAAATAGTGCCCGCTGGAGCAGTGGAAACCTTGATGAAAGCCGATCTTGCTGAGCGGCGTCTGGGTCTCCTGGACGCTATTACTAAGTCTCCGGATGCCGGTTTGGTCAGTCTCAGGGGCCGAGCTGGATTGTGGCGTGAAGCTTTCAGGGGCGCAGAGATGGATGTTACCACAGTTATCGAATCAGTGGAGAAGGTGGAACAACAGGCTGAGGTGGCGGCTGTCAATCAGAAAGCGCAAGCTGATGCAGAGCGACAGGCGGCAGAAGCGGATATGCAGACTAAACAAATGAATGCACAGGCGGCTCAGTTAAAGTTGCAAATAGAACAGCAGCGGCTTAAAACGGAGTTCCAATTACATCAGTTGAAACTGCAGGCACAAATTGCGGAGAATGAGCAGCGTTCTTCTATAACTAAGCGAATGGCTGCTAATGCTGATTTGAAAACGGCACAGGAAATAGGTTCTGCCAATGTGCCCACAAGGGAGGAGTTACAGGATGACCTTATTCGAGATGAGTTTGGAGGAGCAGAAGAGATTGCAGTCCCTACAGCAGAACCCAGTGTTCAAGGAGCTGGTGGAGAAGTTACAGGAGTACCAAGTAGAGTTGAATAAAATGTTCAGGTTAATTGATGCGCCTGACTTTCTTCGGTGTCAGGGAAGGGCACAGTTGTTACAGGAAATAATAGATACTATTAATCTGCCCGAGGGGGGCCCAATAGAGGAGGAATAACTATGAGAGATTCTAAATTGATGATAGGATTGGTGGCGGGCTTCTTAGCAGTGAGCCTGACGGCAGGGCACGCGGCTCGTCATGAGCAATTGTCTGTGACGGAGTTGACAGTGCAATCGATTATTGCGTATGATGACCCCATAGAATTTACAGGGGGAATTAAGTTTAGCGGTGATCTTTCTGCGGCTAATGTAACGAGTGAGGGGTTAATTGCCAGTAAACCGGTATTTAGTGACGTAAATAAACAACTCACTTCTGTCGGCATACTTGGCGTAGATCAGGGTGGAACAGGAACGAACACGATTACGGAACATGGTCTGATAGTTGGTGCTGGTACGGCAAGAGTAACCGTACTTGCGGAGGCCACTGACGGGCAGTTACCGATAGGCGATAGTGGTGCCGTTCCGGTGCTGGCAACTCTTACAGGTACTGAAAACGAGGTTGATATATCCAACGGTGCAGGTACTATCACAATCGGTCTCGTTGATCCATTGATAGTGGCAAAAGGCGGGTCTGGTGTGGCTACTCTTACCGAACATGGTGTAGTGATTGGTAACGCGGCAGCCGCAGTTTCAGTAACTGCTGTTGGCACTGATGGACAGATGTTTATTGGTGCATCGACGGCTGACCCTGGTTGGCAGACAGCTAGTGGTCTGTTTACTATGAATGCAAGCGGTGTTGCTTCCGGTATTGCCGGATATCTAATGCCCGCATTTAATATCGTCGCCTGTACAAACCTACCATCTACTGGGATGGATGCAGCGGGTGAGACCAGTCTTGGACTTGCTGATTCAGCCACGCAACCCGGTGACAACTGGACAGGTACTGTGAACAGCGTGGTTGCTGCGACGGTGACTGATGGCGCAGCCCTTGGTGCAACCGCTCTGCAACCAACTGGTGATGGCAGTGGAGTTACGAATATTAGTGTTGATAATGTTACGGCTGGCAATCTGTCAACCAACTTTGGTGGCGCGGGAACCCTTTCGGGAATCCTTAAAGCCACTGCTGGTGTGGTTGCTCCTGCGGTTGCTGACACCGATTACGTTCAGGTCAGTTCAGTCTATGGAAGTGCTACTTCGGTGAATGGAGCTATTGCATCAGGTCAGTTGATTGTGACCAATACAATCACAATGCTGGATCTTGCCGGAGCTACGTTTGTAGACTATACGAAGACGCATGTGTGGATGAGCGAGAGTGCAAACGGAGCCATAACCACGAATAACATCGAGTCGGTGGTGCTTGACGGAACGGAAGTTGATGAGAAAACGGTGGCGGCTGATTATATTCAGGTGACTCCGGCTACCGGAATTATGATTGCTACCATCACGGCGACAGCCAGCGGTACGAACTATGTCAATGTTGGTGTTGGCCCTCGCATCACTTCAACGGAGATTATATTCATACCGTAAATTGCTTATTTGGTCAGGTAGATTCAATTTCTGCCTGACCAATTAAGGGAAGGGAGTCTATATGAGAAAATTGATATTAGTTCTTGGGGTTTCAGGGCTTCTTTCTCTGGCTATGGCGGCAGATAAAGGATTAATCTTAGAGACTCGGGTATCTGAAACGCCTCCGCAGAGGATTACTTTACAGTGGACTTCTGATACGAATGGGGAGGTTGATGTGTGGTCACAGCCTGTTCGTGGAAAAATTTCTCGGGTGGAAGTATATCATGGTGTATCTGACACTCCTACGGGGGGAACCTATGTGGTTTCTTTGAAAACTGTAAACGGGCTCGATGTTCTTGCTGGTCAAGGGGCCGCAGTAGCTTCTAATAGTGTAGTAGCTTATGGGTTTATGGTTGGGGTTTTATATGCGGATTCTGCGGGAGTTACTAATTTATATAAGGGCCTGGTAGCCAATGAGAAATTGAATCTGGATATTTCCGGGGTAGGAAGTGAGAAACAGGGTAGCATTACAATTTATGTTGAGTAAGATTATGTCCTGGCATAGGAAAATTAAAGACAAGGAAAGGAGGAAACGAATAAAATTTGTTCGACGACAGAGAATGAAGGATATCTCGGATAATCCGGGGTGTGAGGTAACAACCTATATGGGTCTCGGCGTTTGCCGCCCCATCACGGAGCCCTCCGAACAATCGGCGCTCTGTAAGGAGATACATTATGGCGGATGAAATGAAACATGTAGATGATGATGATGATATTTTAGGTTCCCTGTTGGAAGAGGATAGTGATAATACGCTTGAAAAGAAGACTGATGAGACTGACAATCAGGTGGCAGAGCTTCAGCGGCAACTGGAACTTGAGCATCAGAGGAATAGCAGTCTTCAGGGACGAGTTGAAAGCCAGATACGGCCGTTAAGTGATTCAGTCAGGACGTTACAGGAGAAACTTGCAGTACAGCAGAAGAAACCAGAGAAGAAGACGGAAGTGCCCCCGACGGTATCTGTTCAGGATTTGTTGAATGATTTGTCTTCTGAAGATCGGGAGGCGATTGGGGAGAAGCAGTTGAGTATTTTAGCAAACTTGATTGAGAAGCCAACAGAGTCGAAGTTGGCACAAGCACAAGCGGAGTTTCAGAACTCTCAGTCAGAGCTTCAGGCGGTATATGATAAAAGGATCGCGCAACTGGAAAGCCAGATAGCCGGCCAGACAGGTTCTCAGTTATGGGAGAAGGTGGACCAGGTGTCTCCGGGTGCCAGATCAGTGAATGAGGCGAATGATCCCCGGTGGATTGCGTTTCTTGACGGAGCAGATTCGTCAAGTGGTAGACGTCGACGGGATCTTGGAAACGCCGCGGTTCAGGTTGGCGATGTAGTCAGATTGGCAGCGTTGCATAATGAGTTTCTTGAAACTATAGGGGAACAACCGGCAGAAGACGCTAAGCGAGATCGGTCAAGTCAGGCAAGACCGGAAGGAACGCGCGCAGAACCGGCAGTTGGTGAGGGGGCAGCGAAGCCAAGTATCAAGGAAGCAGATATCGCGAAGTTTTATAGTGATCTTGCACAGGGCAAGTATGTAGGGAAAGAAAAGTTAGCAGATAAAATGGAATCCGCGATTACGACAGCAATCCAAGAGGGTCGGATAAACGTTTGATCCGTTGCCTGTTGTAATAGTGGATAGTAAATAGAAGGAGGAAGATTATGACATATCCTACGGCAGCAGGCGTACGTCATATCGGTTCGGATACGATGCGGTACATACCGGTGATCTATTCCGGAAAGGTAATGGCTAATTATAAGACTCGGACAATATTAACAAAAGTCACGAACACGGATTATGAAGGCGAGATTAAGAAGTTCGGTGATACGGTGTGGATCCGTAAAGACCCGGAGATCACGGTTCGGGATTACCGGAAAGGTCAGAACCTGGTTAATGAGCAGCCGGAAAGTGAAGCTACTTCCCTGTTGATTGATAAAGGTAAATACTGGTCTTTCGTTTCGTATGATCTGGATGCTGTTCAAACGGATCTCAAGAGTTGTTTGAGTCGTTGGGCGAATGATGGGTCGTATCAGATCTCCGTGGCAATAGATACTGAGGTTCTCGCAGCTATGGCTGAAGGTCCGACTGCGAAGAATGCAGGTCTTACGGCGGGTGTGAAGACCAGCGCTTATAATATGGGCGTAGATGGAACTCCGCTTGCCGTGACTAAGACGGACATTCTTGAGGCGTTTGTGGATGCCGGGAATGTGCTGGATGAGCAGAATATCCCCCCTGAGGGGCGTTTTCTGATTATCTCTCCTCGTGTTGCGGGTTTGATCACCAAGTCGGATCTTAAAGATACGTCTATGACAGGTGACTCTACGTCCCCAATTAGGAACGGTTATCTGGGTCAGATTGCACGGTTCGACTTGTACCAGAGCAATCTGCTTCCTTATGGCAGTTCCAGTTCGACATCGGTATATTGTCCGTTTGGGATTAAAGAGGCGACCACATTTGCTACACAGTTGGTTTCTTCTAAGATTCAAGACGACCCGTTCGGGTTTGGTAAGTTGCATCGCGGTCTGAATGTGTTCGGATACAAAGTTGTCCGTCCTGAAGCTCTCGGTGCGATGCTGTTGAGCGTAAGCTAAAATAAGTAAGGAGGTAGAGTATGACAGCAATAACAAGAACAACTGATATGTTGACGATTGAACGGGGGGGTTGGCCGTCAATCGGTCCTAAGTTGGGACTGATCCAGGCGGAACTTAACCTTGAGACCTTGGTTGCAGCTGATGATTATACGGCGGCCTTTTCGTTGCCGGCTGGTACATTGGTTCTGAGTATTGGTTTTGAGGTAGTTACTCCCGCGACGAATGCAGTCACGGTAACTTTTGGACTGGACGGGTCTGGCGCTGGAAGCCGCACAGAGTTCTCTGGTGAACTTGCGGTTGATGGCGACGCTGGTCTGAAGTTGAGTTCCGGCCAAGGGTATGCCAATGTGATCCAATCAGCAGCTGATATTATAGTTGCTGAGATTAGTAGTGACCCCGGCAATGCCGCAGTTATCCGGGCATATGCTCTCGTGGCTGATATTAATGATATGGAATGACCCCTTCCTATAGGGAAACATGTACCTGGGGCAGGTGAACCCCTGCCCCGGGTGGCATGAAAAAAGGAGGGATCGTGTATCGAGGCCTCATATTTTTGTTATGTTCAGGACTATGGGCGTCGTCGGCTTTTTCGTTCCCCGCTCATGTTAATACTGGTTCCTACGACGTTGCTTCTGACGGATTAGCAGAGTGGAATGCCTTCAATTATCACTGGTCCAATCGTGATGTGCAACAGTTTGATGTTACTTTTACCAACTCTGGATCTGACTTATATGATTTCTCTGATATCACCGCTGTGCAGTTTCGTCTGAGTCAGCCGGAAGCTGGTCCCTACTACTTGACAATTATAAATGGTTCTCTAACTGTCGCATCAAACCAAATAGATTTTACATTACCAACGGCTCTTTTGACCACGAATATTCCGCCCCCGCGTCAGTATTTTGCTGAATATATGGCAGTCGATACAAATCAGTTGACTCGCACCTTGGCAAAAGGGATTGTTACAGTGGAATGGTCTTTATTTTATTCTACTAATTCTGCATCATGGACTCCAATAAGTATAACGTATGGATCTGACAGTTTGGTCTATGTTAAGTCGGTGACTTCTACGAATGCTAGTATTACAGTTGTCCTAGCTGACAGAATAGTGGACCTGAGTGTCAATGAACTTGATCCTAAATGGGTTGCTGTCAGTAACATTATAACAGAAGAAGCTGGGCACGGCGAGACGGCTTATGGTTGGGGCGATCACGGTACACTCGGCTATTTGACCAATGAACCCCTATGGGAAGCTTCCAGTAATGCCGTTGTCCGTACTAATAATTCAGTTTATCTTGATACGGTGGCGAAAGCCAATGCGGCAGCAACGACAGGTAGTTTGGCATCCGTGAGTGATGCGTTGGATATAGCCGAGGGGGATATCGGCACGAACGCAGCAGGGATAGCTGATAACTTGGCCGCCATCGGTTCCAATGATACAGATATTGCTGATAATGCTGGTGGAATCAGCACGAACGCAGTAATCCTGTCCGATGTAAGCAATCGCGTGGCGACGATTGAGGGTTATGATTCAATTTCGGATTACTCGATTACGGATGCTTACACGAAGGTTGAGTCTGACGGGAATTATGATGTAACAGGGTCTGCGGCAGCAGTACAGACGAACCTTGATACGCACACATCAGCCACAGGCACGAATGTCCATGGTTTAGGAACAATGTCAATAGAGACGGCAGGCGATTATACAAAGACGGCGGACACGATTACATACATCATTTCCGACGGCACAAACACCACGGCACGGACAGAAACCAATGGCAATGAGCGTATATTTAGAGTGGATGTTGCTGATGATGGTAATTCAAACGCAGTTTGGGGAAATATCACAGGCACCTTAGCAGATCAAACAGACTTAACGCAGACTGTGGAAAACGCATCTATGTCTTATGGCTGGGGTGATTGGGCGTTAAATGATTCGATTGATGATTATGGAATCACCGACGCTTATACAAAAGTTGAGTCTGACGGGAATTATGATGTAACAGGGTCTGCGGCAGCAGTACAGACGAACCTTGATACCTATACCAATGCTCAACATAGTCTCAATACTAATTATGAAGCACAGATTGCATCCGTAACGGGGGATGTGGCAGATATTCAACTATGGCCTACGGGTACATGGAGTCAAGCGGCGACAGATGCTTCGGGGGCAACGGGAGATGTGGCTAATATTCAACTATGGCCCACCAGCACATGGTCTCAGGCGGCAACTGACGCAAGTACGGCCACGGCAGGAGTTGCGGTCTTGACTGGACAAGTGGGGGTTATTGAGCTTTGGCCGACGGGAACATGGTCGCAAGCCGCGACTGACGCGAGTTCCGCAACAACCGACATTGTAGTCATCCATCTTTCAACAGATTCATGGGCACAAGCCGCAACGGACGCAAGTTCGGCTACCGGAAACATTGCGGATATCCTGTTATGGCCAACCGGCACATGGACAGAGACCGCAACCTACACTGACAGGGTGGTGAACGTGGAGGGGTTGGCCGGCACGAATGAGGATGATATTGCCATACTTGAAACCAACGCTTTGCTCAAAACCGGTGGTATAGCGTCAGGACCGATAACAGGTACGGCGTTCTATGCTACGGAAGCAATCTCGACACCAACTCAATTAGTTACGAAGGCTTATGCCGATTCCTTAATAGGGACATTTCTTCCGTTGTATTTCAAGAGTAATTATTCGCTGGTTGCCGATATAACTGACCTGAGTGCCAACGAAACAACCAACGAGTTTGCAGGTGTAACGAACAACCAGCATATATTTTACTGGACTGACACGAACGTCGTGGACGTAGTAGAGGAAGGTGAATTCAACGTGTTCATTCATGCGGAGAGTTCCAAGGATAGAACGGTGGCCTTGCAGGTGGAACTTTATATCACAAATGCCGCCGAAGGACTTGTCGAACTTGCGGATGGTGATAATTACTATTTTCTCAAGAAGGATGTTTCGACCGATTTTGAAATGCGTGTCGTCAACAAGACGGGGACGAACATTTCCGACATTACGAAGTTCGGGGTAGCTATTGTGGTCATAGATGATAATGCCGATGAACCTGATATAACACTCCGTATGGAGGGGTTGCACTTTGCGAACGTTACTGTGCCTATTACACCTTCCGCGCTGCCGTATGTGCCGAAAAGCGACTACTCGACATACACCAACGCCCAGCACACAATCAACACGAATCAGGATGAGCGACTCGACTTGGTAGAGGGCGATGTTGACGTGCTGAATACCAACACCGTGACGCCAGCGCAGTTGACGATTGTGTCAAATGCCTTTGGTGCGGCAGATACTATAGTCTCCAACGCTTTCGTCGCGGCTGACGTTACGCTCAGCAACGCCTTATACGCCGGATTTGGAGCGGCTGACACTATTGTATCG
>Ga0075116_10000973_pt1 | contig 13179 bp, 9 predicted proteins | sample AntAceMetag02UKC_FD_69786 | JGI IMG/M metagenome (GOLD analysis project Ga0075116, IMG submission 69786) | Saline lake microbial communities from Ace Lake, Antarctica- Antarctic Ace Lake Metagenome 02UKC | ecosystem: Environmental > Aquatic > Non-marine Saline and Alkaline > Saline | place...
ATTTATTTCGAAGGTCTGTACTATCAGACTTAGTAGTCAAAAATTCAGCGAGATTTTCTAATCCACCTTGACTAATTACTGCCGACGTTTCCATTTCTCCAAGGCGTTGTCCACCAGAATTCTTTCTTCCTCCTGGTGGTTGTAAAGTCCTTCTAGTATATGATCCAATTCCTCTTGCTGCCAATCTATTTTCGGCTATATGAACTAGACGAAAGAAATATATAAAACCAGTAGCTATTTCATTTTTTATATAACTCTCTGATTTTGGATCATATATCTTTTGTTTATATTTAGTATTTGTATATTTCATTGCTTTATCTAATTGTTCAAACTTGACTGATTCAAATGGTGGTTGAATTAATGATAAGTTATTAATAAAATCTTCAGACAAAATATCTGGACAAGTATTAACAAATTGTTTATGATACCAATTATCTTCTGTATTATCAATAATTTTAATATAATCAAATAAATATTCTTTTATTTGTTTGGTATCACATTTATCTTTTATCATTTGTAATAATTGATTTTTTAAGTCATATAATGACATGGAAAGATGTAATTCATATAACTGCCCAATATTCATTCTTGAAATAATTCCCAGTGGATTAATACATATATCTACATGTCTTCCATCTTCTAATTTAGGCATATTATCATGTTTTTCAATCTGAGAAATAATTCCTTTATTACCATGTCTATTTGCGATTTTATCTCCAACTTCTAATTGACGTAAATATATTCCACTCAATTCAACTCTCATTCCATTTATTCTTTCACCTTTATTTTTATATTTTCCTATCCAATTAAACTTATCTAATCCCTTTTCAATAATTATACTATCTACTTCGCTTTTAGTAAAATGCTGTCTAATAATATCAATAAATTCTTTTTGCTTTTTCTGCTGGGATTCTATTTTTCTTTCTACCCATTCTTTAAATTCAGGAATTGCATCATTCCATGAGTTAGGATAAATATTAACTTTCATAATACGAATTTGTTTCGTGGTATTTAATTCTTTACCTTCTTCCCATATTATTCCTGATTGCATAGTATCATTCGGCATTTTCTTTATTTTTGCATAAGCTTGACCCGCTTTTATATATTCTTTAAAATCAGGTAAAGGTTTATATTCCCCTTCTGTATTTAAACTTAATAATACTTTATTCGGTGGTAAAATAAAAGATAAATTTCTATAGTGAGCGGACTGATATTTATTTTGGAGTTTATCGGAAACAACGATTCCGTCTTCATAATTATGTCCATAATAACTCATTACCCCCACTAGGAGATTTTTTCCAAAATTAATTTCTCCATCTTTACAAAACATACTTTCGGCTAAAATATCTCCTTCTTTAAACTTATCTCCTTCAGAAACCTTAACTCCTAATAGATCAAAATTTTCAATATATATATCTCGAAAAGATACATCAAAAATTTCTGTGGTTCCATCATTATATAGAACAATTATATGTTCTAAATCTTGATGTACTACTTTCCCATCTTTTTTCGCTCTTATAATAAATTGAGTATAATCAGTATATAAAGATTCAGTTCCAGATTGAATAAAAGGTTTATCAAAAGATCGTAACATTATAGATTGTCTCATCTGTGATGAAGCCATTTGTAATCTAGTTTGATCATCATGCTCCAAAAAAGGAACTAAAGATACTGGAGCAGAAACTATTTGCTTATCTAAAGTTGTATTATTAAATCTAAAATTCTCGTCTAACCCTACATTTGGTAATAGATCTTGTAAAACTCCACAATTATCTCTATCTGGAGTATCAACTGGACAAACTCTTCCTTTCATAGATGGATATATATCCCTGAGATGTTTTGGAACATTTTCTCTTTTAAATCCACCAGGACCAACCAAACTAGTTCTAGAAAGTTTTGTTATTTCTTCAATAGGATTAATAGAAAAGTCAAATTGAATAATATCAGATACATTACATTTGGATAATATTTCAGAAGAACTTATATTAAATGATGAACTCCTGGAAGTTATATTAGCCATACAACAATCAAATACTGTCTTTATTACTTTTGATAAAATAACATATTCAAAACATCTTATTCTTTTATTAGTAAATTGTAAATCATTATATTCCCTTCCCCTAATAACATCAACTAGTTCTTCATACAGAGAATTAGTTTTAAAGAATCGAGAAGACATTATATCAACTTTAGGAATCAAGTCGAATGCATAAACTATTCCTTCTCCTTTTCTTTGGGGATTATGTTCTGTATAAAATCTTCCAAGTTCACCAATAAAATCTTTTATTTCGTGTTTTTCTGAATTCTCATAATACATTTTCATATCTGATCTTAATTTATCATATAAATTATCTACATCCACTATAATTTCATCTTCAAGTGATGCAGACTCTAATTCAAAGTCTTTAAATAGATCTTCTTTGTCAAACTTTGAAAATAATAATAATGAAAATGGTATAGATTTTCCAAGAAAATGAATATTTATAAATGGAAATTTCTTACTTTTTTCTATTACTATTGTTGTAATATTAGTTCGGAGTTTTATTGTTTTTCCTCTTGTAATAATTGGTACATCAAATAATTGAAATAGAGGAATCTTTCTTCTCCCTCCTATAACAATATAATTACCATCGATCAATTTTGGAATAGCCATACTCAGATCTATTTCACTTAATTCTCTCTTTATTTTAATAACTAAATTTTGTTTTACGGTTCTAGATAATTCTCCAAATATAAATCTAGAATCTTTTATAGTAAGTTCCTCTATTGTAAAACCAATTTCTTTTACTGGTTCTAGTATTTCTTTAATATTATCTAAAATAGAATCATATTCTTTTTGTCGGATGATAAAGATATTGTTTTCCTTATCCACTTTAAAATTTTCGTTTATAATCAAATTAATTCCCTCCAATCAAAAAATTAAACTTTTTCTCCTAACAATAATTTATCAAAGATCCCTTTATACAAACCACTATCAAGAATTCCTTTAATAATATTTTGTTTAGGATATCCAAAAGATAACCCAAGCAACCAACTCTCAAAGGCAGGAACCGCTTGGATACTATGAAATTTAGGAGTTAATTTATTTCTGTTTTCTAAAAGTCTCCATTTATATCTATCTACCCACATTAATTGAGATACAATACATTCATAATGAATATGATGTATACTCCTATTACTCCCATATATATCAAATAAATCTGACGTAATATCTTTTTCGGTTTTATCTTTAAAACGATGTAATACTTCAGCAGCAAATGTTAAATCACTAATTATATCCATCTGACGCATATCTTCATCTTTTTGATTTTCTTTTGTAACAGCAACCCCAGAAGTATGAAAAGTTCGTAATGTAAGTTGAGTACTCGCTTCACCTAAAGTTTGAGCAGCTATAATTCCAATAAAGGTACTGTTTAAATTTTTATATAAATCTCCATAACATGTGTGACATACTTTTTCATTTTTGCAATATATTGGACTTCTCAACCAAACTGTTTTTCCAATATAATCTTTATAATTATTTTGAATAATTTTTTCTTTTTGACCATTAATTATATGATATCTATTTAATAATGTTCTGGCTTTCTGTTCATTTTTAACATAGACTTCTAATGTATCTGTTGTACCACAATCTTCTAAAGTTTTACTTATTTGAAGGTTTGCACTACTAAATATTAACTTCCTTGATAAATAACCAGAGAATCCTGTATTTATAGCTACATCTAATAATCCTTTTCTACTTCCATATGTAGAATTAAAAAATTCTTCTTGAGTCAATCCATCTATTAAACTATGTTTAATTGGAGTATCTAAAATTCTTCCTTCAAAATTAGATATAAAACCTCTTGTTAAAACTATTTGTCTAACTTGGTCCCAACTTCCCCGAGACCCAGATTCAATCATATAAGAATAATTAAACTTATCACGTAAAAAGTTTTCTGTTTCTTTGCTAGTTACTTTTGTTAATTGATCTTTTATATCAGAATCTTTACTTTCATATAATTTATCTCTAAATTCTTTTGATCCATCAACAATACAAGAGTCTAATGACATTGATACCCCAAATAATGTTGCATAAACAAATCCAGTTCTTTGAATATTTCCAAGAACATCCTTCATTATATCTTTATCATAATTTATATTAATATCATTTAATATTGTTAATAATTTCTTTTTATTTATTGATTCATTTATTAATTTATAATCTTCTGGTAAACAATCATTAAATATTTTCATTCCAGCAGTTATATTTTCTCCTTTATATTTAACTTCTTCTCCAAGATTAAGATCATAAGTTGTAATACTATAAATACCAAGAATTATATCTTGACTAGGAGTTGTAGTTAATGTTTCATCTGCAGGACTTTTAAGATTATTTGTTATTAAAAATTTATCATAAACTTCTTGTTTTGTTTTTTCACTAATTGGTAAATATACTGCCATTTGATCTCCATCAAAATCTGCATTAAATGGAGCACAAATTAATGGATGAACTCTAATTACTTGTCCACTATTTACACGAATCTTAAATCCTAAAATACTAAGACTATGAAGAGTAGGTTGTCGATTTAATAAACAAACCTCATCAGTCTCTACTATTTGTTTACATAAATTAAAAAGAATTTTATTATTATATTTTGAACATTCACTAACTAAATCTATTGCTTCATTAAATAATCTAAATTTTCCAATCTCAATCAATTTTTTAGCGATTGGAATTTTAAATAATTCTAATACCATTTTATAGGGAAGTGAACATTCATCTAAATCCAACGTCGGATCAGGAACAATAATTGCTCTTCCAGAAAAATCAATTCGTTTTCCTAATATATTTCCTCTTATTAATCCAGTCTTCTTAGATAACTTTTGTAATATATGTTCATATAATTCATTAACTATTTTTTGAACTGGTTTAAAATATTGATAATATACACGTTTATCACTAATATCAATAACCGTTCCTTTTATTGTTTCTTTTTTCGTTAAAATCTGAACATAAAATCTATTAATCTCATCCAGTGATTGTTTTTCTCTTGTCGCTCCTTTCGCAGTTGGTCTCAACTCTGGAGGTAAAACAATTACTTCCCTTAAAATTAACTTGTTTAAATTTTTCTTAATTATTTTCCATTCATCATATCCCTTATCTATATAATCATCTGTAAAATAATCTACTAATTTTTCAACTGCATCTAAACAATGCCAAGTTTTAGCTCTGAATGGAATAGCTTCTACATTTGTAGTTACTAATAAATCATTATCTTTTTCATATAAAATACTTTTTTCATTAGTTAAAAACATATCTATATTATTTGTTAGATATTTATTTCCTATAGTATGTAATAGATCATAAAACAAAGGATTCATTATTGGTACAGGAAGAATAATCTTTGCAAATCTTCTTCTCCTTTGAATGCTACTTACAATATCTACTTCACATATGCTACACTTACCCCCTTCTTTTGAAATTCCATAGTATGTTCCACATTGACAGGTATAATTTCTTACCGGCCCAAAAATTTGTTCTGAAAATAAACCACTCGCATGATATTTTCTTCTATCCATAATCTTAGACGATGTTATTTCAGGAAGATCTTTACAAAACTCGTGAATATCTAAAAGTTCTGGCATAAATTATTCCTCCATTATTTTTTGAAGACTATACTCCATTAATAATTGAAAATGATATTTTATTCTTTTTGAAACTAACTTATCTAATTCTGGTAAGATTCCATCAATTATTTTTTTAATATCTTTATCTGAAACTTCACCCTGTTGTTTTTTAATTATATCTTCTATTGTTTGAGATATTTCTTTTTCAATAGCCCCTTCCCTACTATTTGATTTAAGTTCTGGCATAAATTATTCCTCCTTTCATTTGTTCAGGGAATCTATTTTAATCCCTGAACAAATGAATGTTGATATTATTTAATTTCCAAAAGATCTTTTATTGACATTATTTTAATACCTTTTTCTGCTGCCTTAATTTGTTTACTTGATACTTTACTTGTATCAGCAACAACTAATATGTCAAGATCTTTTGTAACTTTTTCTACAATTTCATATTTATCTTGAACAAGATCATAATAATAAGATTTCTTTTCTGGAAATTTTCCAGTAAAACATATCTTCATCCTATCTCCTTTTTCCTCAATATTTCTTTCTTTAATCGGAAGAATTTTTAAAAGGTCATCAATATATTTTTCTTCTTTTATAAGACCATCATAAAGAACTTTGGCTCTTTCTTCTCCAATCCCTTCTGTTAATTTTAATTGATATGTACTATATGTTCTAAGTTCTTCTAAAGTTATATCTTTTAATAAATCTTTACTTAAACTCCGACCAATCCCTTGAAGATTCAGAGAAGAAAGTATCTGCCATTCAAATACACCAGTCTTTTTAACTGTTTGAATTTCAATCAAAAGATTTTCAGTTGAACTTTCTGCAAAACCATCCATTTTAATAATATCTTCTCTACTCAAATTAAAGATATCAATTAAGTTATAAACGCCAGAAGTAGATACCATCTTTTGTAATGTTGGTTGTCCAAGTCTCTCAATACCAATCCGAGTGACAGAATCCATTAATCTCATTAAATGTTTTCCTGGACAATCTGGATTAGAACACACTATTTCAGGATCTTTATATATTACATCATGACCACAAGAAGGACATGCGGTAATAACAATAAAAGTTCTTTCTTTACCTGGTATTACTTTAGTTGCAAATGGAATAACATCTCCAGCTCGTTCTATTTTTAATGTATCTCCAATATGAATATCCATATCTCTTATGTTTTTCATATTATGAAGATTAACGTTCTTAATTATAATGTCATTCACTTCAACTTCTTCTACTCGTCCTATTGGAGTAATTGTATGTTTTCCAACACTCCAAATTATTTTAATTAATTTTGAAAACCCAAACGGATTTACAAATTTAAGAGCCATTGCAGACTTCAAATGATGAGATGTACTTCCAAGAGATTTTGCATAATTCTCATCATCAATCTTAAAAACTATTCCATCGGCTGGATAGTCTTCATTTAATATTACTCCTTCAACACTTTTTAATGTTCCATTTTTTTCACCCTCTATTATTTCATTTAGAGTAAATTTATAAAATGGAATATTAAAATCTACCATTGTTAATATATTACCAATCTTAGAATCAATATCATCTCTATTTAAAATTCCACCAACCGCATTTCTTTCATTCTTATATTTACTACCATCTTTTCTTAATACTATATCTCTATTTTTTTTAAAATTAGATTTCGTAAAAATAATTTCGCCTCTAACATTTTGTGTATCAATATTACTTCCTACAATTTCTATTAATGGAAGTTTATCAGTTACATTTTCTCCAATAAATCCATCTCCCCTTGTAGATAAAACTCCATCTGTAAAATCTCCTGATACCCCATCATATTTTGGTTCTACTCTAAATATCTCTCTTGTGGATCTTGATACTTTTGTACACCATTTTAAAAGATCTTCATAATTATATACTTTTTCCATACTTAACATTGGAATATTATGATGAACCTTATCATCAGATTTAACAGAACTATGTACTTTATTTATTAAATCATTTGTTGGATCTAATAATTTAAGTTCATTTACTAATTCATCATATTTTCTATCATCAATAGCTATTTCATTTTCATCCCAATATAGATGATTATGGAATCTTATTTCTGATTCTAATTTCTTTATTCTATTATTCATTATAATTTTTTTATCCTCCATAAAACGTTTTTCTATAGTTTTGTGATTATAAGATCATTAAGTTCATTATTAAACTCAGTAATAATATTTCTATAACCATCATCAAAATTCCAATAACGTAAAAATCCTGGTACTTCACCATCCTCCAATTCTTGTTTTGTCTTATTCTTCCATTCATCTATTGACTCTCTACAAACTTGTCCGGTATTGGGATTTGAATTTGAATGATATCCTCCTATAATTACATCAGTTAATGTTGTTGGATCATTCTCATTATCGTAAATTAATATGAATTGTTTTATTTCATATCTAAATTTAATTTTGTTAGGTATTTCTATTAGATACCTCTGTTCAGCTTTTTCTAAAACCATTGGATAAAATATACCGTTACATATTTTAAATGAAGATGTAGTATAGTTATTAAAAAACTTTTCCTGACAAACTTTTAATTTTACAGGTGATATATTATGTGAAGGAAATGTTTCAATAAAATTCCAAGGATATTTACAGTCTGGTCCGTTATTTGAATACTCATACTCCCCTCCACTATCTAAATCATAAGTTAAAATCCATTGTCGTATTTTTTCTTCTAATTTAGAATCTTCATCAAAACAATAACTTAATGTATTAATATTTTCTTCATAATTATGAAGTTCTTCATGATATAAAAAATTATCCTTAGAATTTGCATTATAATGCAATCCACCCTGAAGTATTATATTTTTTAAATAATTTTTTCCACATATTTCTTCTTTAACTAATATATACCTTATAATTTTATGAATTTTTGTTAAATGTCTTATAATCTTATATTCATTTCCTTTATAAATTACTCTTTGAGGATATTTATTAAGTTCTCTTACCTCAAACTTAATCATATTAAGCTCCTTTTGTTAATGGGAATAGGTCAATAGATACATTATCATATCTATTTGTTAATACAGCTACCATCATTTTCTTATGTATCTGCATATCTAAAATATCCATTATTTCTAGACCTACACCGTATTTATTTTTAAATGTTCCTTTTTCAATAGTTTTTGTATATATAGGTTTTTTCTGGAAGTTTTCATAATATCGAATGTCTATATCTTTAATTTTATTTTCTTTAAAAATAGGATTTCTAATTGTCGTTATTCCATTAATCATTCCATCAGAATCTTCTAAACTATATATTATATCTTCATGATTTCTTTTATATATTTCTTTACTTCTTTCAAGTTCCGATAACGCATATTCTATATAAAAAGATTCATCACTCCAAATTGCGTCAATATTTCTCTTTTCAAAATTTGGTCCAATTTGCTTTAATCTATTTTCTATATATGGAATATTAATACTATATATATGATTATCGTAATACATATCAGTTGCTAATCCATCATATACAAATTGAGCAGATATTTGTCCAATCATATCTAACTCTGTTATTGTCATAAGGTCAACATATCTACCATGATATGGTATATCATTTTCTGTAATTTTTCTACAATCAAAAATAACATTTTTACCAGTTACTACATAAATACTAAGATTAGATGTATAGAATTGAGCAACTTTATCACTACAATCAACTATAATATCTGTTTGTATCATACCTTTCTTTCCATCTTTATATTTTGAATTAACAGGATAAATTTTATCTCCAAACCTCTTTTTTAATGCATCTACTTTTAAAACACCTTCCTCTCCCCTTTGATAAATACTACCATCAATATTTTCTTTCTCTACTATATCAGAATCAATTACTTGTATTTTTTCAATATTTGATTTATAACATAAATGTTTACATAAATATCCTCCAATACTTCCCGCTCCAATAATGGTGACAGATTTAATCATCCATATCTGCCCCCTTCTTAAATAATTTAATAATTTCTTCTCTATGACTTAATAAAAATTCAAGTTCATCTTTACTCATTCTTCCCACTTTCATAAATGTATTAGAACCATCTTCTTTTTCAATAGTTCTTGTTATTTGGAATTTTGGTTTTCCCTTATTATAAGAATATACTGAAAATTCCAATGTGGACTTTTCTCCTTCCATTACTATTGATCCTATTAATTCATCAACTTTTTTATCATACACAAAAACACTCCCTTTCAAAATTCTAATTAAAAAAATATATCTATTTTGCGTCAGAAACTACTCCTGACGCAAAATAGTCCTTAGTTAATAATAATAAATACTTTTAGCAGCCTTTTTCGCCAGCTGGTTTGAGGTATTCCAGAACATCTCCCTCTTTTATAATATAAGAATCACTTACTTTCGCTCCATTTACTATAGGAGAAGAAAATTCGCTAATATTTAATGCTTCTCTTAATAGATCTGCAACGGCTCCGCAGGTTTTTCCGATTACATTAAAACGGTAAGTACTGGCACCACTAGACACTTGTATAGTAGTAGTAAGTCTATTTCCTTTCTCAGCATTTGGTCTCATTACCTGAGTATGCAAAGTTGCATCAAGCGCATCCAAAGGACCACTTCTACCCTCTGGCGTTTCCGGACCTGTCGGATCATCCTCTTGATATTCCAAAATTGCATCAAGCAAATCGGCTTTCCTTGAACGGCTCATGCCACTAATTTTCATTTCATGAAAAGCAATTCTTCTTAACTCTGCAACTGTTTTCTCTTCCAAATTCTCTAATGCATACATTATTTACTCCTAGTTTTAGTTTTTCTATGTTTCGCACTTGTCGACATGATTGTCATATCAAAATATACTTCCGAGAAATGGTAATTATTTTTAATAACATAATAATAAAACATCTGACACATCAAAACTGCCACTGTAGCATTTGTAAAATATAATTGTGGTTCTGAATGTAATAATTCTTCGCAACTCATTTCTGTTGGCAGTTTATCTGAAGGATTTTCAATTTCTGCATGGTAATCCGTAAGACTCGGGGTTAGATCTTCACCTCCTTTTCGAGCATAAAGTTGAACATTACCATCTGTATATTCATTCCCTCCAGATATTAAAGTAACATCTTGTAAAGTAGTACAATAATCAGAGACTAACTTTCTTGTCTTATGATTATCTACACCAAGCAATATAATATCTCCATTCTCTATCACTTTAGATATTATATTTTCATCAACATAAGCTGAAATAAACTCAAAATTTATCTCTCTAAATTTTGTTTCTAATTCCTTCTTCCTTATTTCTGCTTTGTTTCCTAATTCCAGAAAATTTTGTCTTTCTGCATTTTTTACTTCATATTCATCTCCATCTATTAAAGTTATATTCTTTCCTTCTCCTGGATTATCTAACCTTAAATAATTAATATTTCTACTTATTATCTCACTTAATATAGAACCAATTCCACCAAGACCAATAATTTTTATATTCATTTATTTCCTCTTTTAATAATTATATTCTTTTTACCAAGCCCAATTACCATCTAAACCTTCATAATTATTTTCTAATTCAACATCATCTACAACATCTTCAATATTTAATTTCATACTCAAATCTCTAAAAATACAAGTCTTACATGGATTCTCAGGAACATTATCTAATGTTCCAGGTTGAGCTTTTCTTTTTAAAGATTCATGAAAAGAAGAAAATGGAGTAATACATTTTTCATATATTTGTTTATATTTTCCTATTGCTCCAAAAACTACGTCTTGAGATACTTGATTCATCCATATTGGATTAAATTTAAAGAATCTTTTCTTACTAATTACCTGATATCTATCTTCAGGTACAACAGGTTTTATATATGTTGCATATATATTATTAATAGGTTTAATAGGTTCAATAGGTTTAATATAGTTATTCTGTTTCTCTAATCCATATATATATTCAGAAGGATTTACTTTAAACCTATTTCCATTTGCCATAACAGACACACTAAGTGTAAAATAATCATCGTTAATATTTCCAACTGTAATATGTAGACCATCAAAATCTTTTTCATCATGATGATCCGTAGGAGAATGAAATGCTCCCATATCTCCATGACAATGGATAGTTCCTACAAGTACCCAATCTTGTAAATCTTTTTTATATTCCTGAATTTGATTTTCATATTTAATTCCTGTAGCTGATACTTTTTGCTTGGGAACTTCAATATTATATTCTCCAACAACTTTATTATAATATAATTTTACAATTGATTCTGATCTATATTTTTTGTATGCTGCTTTAAAAAATTCTATAATAGTACTAAAATCAGACGCCTTTATTTTTTTAATATTTAATTTCGAATATGATTCAACATCTTTTAAGATAGAAATTTTATCAACTTTAGCTACACTTTCAGATAGTTCATTCTTTCTTTTAATAAAAATCCCATTCTTCCCAATCATATAGAAAATATCATCTTTAGGAAGAGAAGTTGATCCATCATTTAAATATACTTCAAACATTTATTATTCTCCTTTTATCAATTCTTAATGATAATCTATTACTTGATATGTTTGGAAATATATATTCACCAAACATAGTAGGTCTAATATAACTTTCTCGAAATTCTATAGTTTCTTTTTCCAACAATCTAGGACTATTAATACTAAAGGTTTTAACTGGATCTGTAGGAGATAGACTTCCTGTTCCAGTACAATTAATAAATCTACTACTTGTCGATATAAATAATTCGTCTCTGGCAGTAGATAAATCTCCAGCCTGAGATCTAAATTTTGTTCTAATTGGAGACATAGGAATATTACTTATTTTAGGATCCAATTCAAATAGATTTTCAAAATCATCAAACCATATAGTCTGTAAATTTGAACATAAAACCATTGGTGTTTTTGTATCAGTTAAAAATCCTATAATTTTATTAATATCTTTTCTTGGGAAACTTGGTACACCAGATCTATTTGCTCTGATTATAGTTCCCGCTTTTATATTATTATACTCTAATACTATATGTCTTATAAGAGGAACATTAATAGAAATATATTCGTCATGAAAAGTCATGTATATAGTCTTTGTTATTTCCCCAAAATTATCTATTGTATTTATATAAAAGTATTTCGTGTCCATTTCAAAATTAACAACTGTTTGTGTCAATAATGTTCTTTCAAAATTACTTCCATCTCCTATTACAATTAAATCTCCAATTTTAATAGAAAAATTAATGCCAGAATTTAAAAATTGTAACTCAGCATCTTTTTTATTATCAACTATCTCTTTTAATTTATTTATTACTTTTTCATCATTAACTTTCTTTACATCATCTACAAATATAATTCCATCATATTTAATACTACTATATTTTTCAAATTCTCCAATTAATCGACCATTTTGATAACATAAACCAGAATAAAAAACTGCATCATCAAAAGGAATTATTCTAGATTGATTTTTAATTATATCCGTTTCTGATAAAACTATATCATCACCAACGGCCTCTCCATCAATATTTTGTCTTATAAAATTCAAGTTTAGAAAGTTTGTTATCCTTTGAAAATTGAATCCTGTAAATTTTAAAATTTCAAAAG
>Ga0075116_10000976_pt1 | contig 13170 bp, 15 predicted proteins | sample AntAceMetag02UKC_FD_69786 | JGI IMG/M metagenome (GOLD analysis project Ga0075116, IMG submission 69786) | Saline lake microbial communities from Ace Lake, Antarctica- Antarctic Ace Lake Metagenome 02UKC | ecosystem: Environmental > Aquatic > Non-marine Saline and Alkaline > Saline | place...
TCCACCGAGGAAGCGGGCTTGTGTGGCCGACATGATCGCGGCGCCCGCGCCTATGGTGGGGCCTGGGGCGCCGTCAGCGCCGCCCATTTCCTCGCCCTTGCCGGGGTTGTCGGCACCGAGCAGAGCCTCAAGGGCAGCTTTCTTCTTTGTGATGAGAGCAAGCAGTTGGCGCTCTGTGTCGGACAGTTCGCGGGTGGGGATGTCGATCAAGCGATTGTACATGGCGAGAAGATCGCCGGCTGATTTGACGAACTTCTCCTCCAGAGCTTTCTCCATCTCGCCCTTGACGCGCTCGGGGATGTTCAGGTCCTCGAACACATCGCCCATATCGAAGCTGAACTCCTTGTAGCCGGGCTTCTTACGTGCCGTTTCTCTTGCCTGGTCGAGATTTTCGCGGAGATGTGTCAAGTGCATCTCCTGCTCCGCGCCAGAATACATCGCCCTGATTCCCACCTCCGCGAGCGAAAAGCTCAACTCCCGTTGGGATACCTCCCACGCGACGCTGAGGTTGTGAAGCATCACATCCCAATTCTTCTTCAGTTGCCCCCCGAACTGGGTGGCAATCTTGCCCCAGTTCTCATAGAAGTACTTGACGACTGCCGGTAGCTGGACCGTGAAAAAATGATGTGCTGTGTTCCACGCGCGGACATAGAAGAGATAGGTCTCGTTGGTTCCGAATTCGATATGGGCAGACATGACGTCCCATGCCCACTTGCTGGACTCGACCATGGCTTTCCATGCCCACTCTGCATCAGCGGCAAAGCCTTCGACAGCAAGGGCAACATGCGTTGCGATCAGATCCCAGTACGCGGGAATTCTCGGGAGCTTCTTGATGAGCCACTCGATCACGTTTCCGAACCCGGAGCATTTGGTGACCAGGTCGCCCATGTTGCGTTTCATCGCAATCCATGCCTGCCCGAGTCGCTGGAAGCGGCGCGAGTCAGCCATCTTGGCGTACGCCTCGTTGGTCGCGCCGGCGCTGTTGCCCATCGCGTCGATGTCGCCGCGGAGGCCGTCGAGGTCGGAAGAAAGTGCCGAGATTGCAGCGGCCGCGCGCTTGTCCGGCACAATTTTCTTGATGGCGTCGAGGTCAAGGCCCCGGAACTTCTGGAGAAAACCTACAATGTCCCTTCCCGCTTTCGGGAATTTCATCAGGATTGATGTAACACCGGTCATTGCCTGTTCAGCGTTGAAGCCTTGCCGCGTCAGGGCCGCGACCGTCGCGAGCATGTTGCCCATCGCCATATCGGCCGTTCTGGCCATCGGCGCGAGTTTGCCAATGTTGGAGGCGAGGTCAGGAAATTCAATCTTGCCGCGCTTAATGACGGTGAACATCATGTCGAACACTTCCGCCGACCGATTGGCCTCATAGCGAAACGCATTCATCAGCGACGTGGCGCCGTCGACCGCGGTGGCGGTGTCGGACACACCGGCCACGGCTGCCTTCGCTGAGTTGCGGAGGTATACCAGGGCATCGGCCGCGGGCACGGACGCGCTCAGAATATCGTACAGCCCCTTGGACAGGCTTTCTGTCGAGTCGCCAAACTGGACAGCCAGACGGGATAGCTCGTCACGGAACGCGGGCAGGTAGTGCTCCGTGCCGCGGTCCAGCATCGTATTGATTTGGGCGAGTTCGCGACGGAACGTTTCAGACGCCTTGACCGCGGCGATCATGCCGCCGATAATCATGCGCCCTGAGAAGTACATCGCAAGCCCCGAGCCCAAGCGCATGAGCGTCGAATTCATGCTGCGGGCGTTACGTGCGAGGCCACGGAACTTCGCTGATGCCCTATCACGGGCGTCGAGCAGGGTGACTAGTTTCTCGGTCGCCATGTTAGGTGTACCCTAGTTGGGCTTTCCATGTGTCGCGTTCGGATTGCCAGAACCGATAGAAGGCGAGGAACAGTTCGGCCTGGTCGAGTTGACCACCGGCGACAGGCGGGATACCTTTCTCGTACAACGCCGCGGCCTCCATCGCCTCCCATACATCGGGGGGCACGTACAGCCGCGGGCATTGCGTCATTCGGATTCGGCCAGATCCGTTGCACTGCTCGCAAGGGAGGGGGCCGTCGTCGTCTGCGCCGTAGGTGCCGGCTCCGTCACAGGTGGGGCATTCGAGGAGGGCGGGCTCGGATTCGCTGGGGGGGTCAGTGCATCCGGCGCCTCGGCAGTGCTCTCCACAGACGCGGCCGAATGCGTGCGCGACTGCTGCTCTAGTTTTGCGAAAAGCTCCGGACCCATTTGGTTGAAGGCGCGGACCTTGACCATGAGGCTCATGAGGTCGGTATCGAGTGCGGTGGTGTCGAACTTGGCCGGGTCGAACTCACCGGCCTTCTGGGTGCTCCAGCCGACCAGGAGGCCCTGTAGGAATGCGCAGAGCGTGTCGAGGGCCTCGTCGGCTAGCTCCTCGCGCTGCCGCATGGCAGGCCCGCGTGCGACCATGTCACGGCGCTCGCGCTGTTCGACCTGCTCAGGGGTTTCGTTCTCTGCCGGCTCTTCTGGGGTGGGCACTGGCACGTCGCTAGCGAAGTCGAAACAGTACCAGATGCGTTTGAGCTCGCGGCTTTCGCGGCGAGTCATAAACCGAAAGCGCCACGTGGGCCGGAGGAGTTCTGGGATGTGCTCGTGACGGTCGAGCGTGACGGGGAAGTCCTCTGCCGGTTCAAGCGGGATCGGCGGGCGGTCTTCGTCGGGCGTCATGGGCATGGGCTCCGATGGTGAAGGATCAACTGAACGTCAGGGTCAGATCTTCGTTGTTGAGCGCGGCCTCGATCTCGTTGGTCTCGATGCCGTCGCGGCTGCCCTCGTCGACTTTGAGGAACTGCGCAAGCGTCGCGGCGAACGCGCAGTCGTCGTCGCCATTGGCCGCGGTGTAGGCCCAACTGCCCGTGGTCGCCGCGGCCAGGAGGCCGTAGACGTCATGGGTAGCGACTAGGCTCGCCTCCGGGTCGAGGGTGAGCTTGGGCCGGCGGTTGGTGATGACGGCAGGCCCGTAGCCGGTCGCGGAGTCTTGGTCCTCGCGAATCTTCACCTCGTTGCCCAGATCAAGGGTTTGCGATGCGAACTTCGGGGACCAGGAACCGATGACACAGGAGGCGCTCCGGCACAGGAGCGGCGAGTCGGTGGGCAGGGTCGGTGCGAGGATAGCAACGTCCGTGGGCGCCCCCCAGATGCCAGAGAACGTGAAGTCCATCATCACGCGCTTGGCGCTGGTGAACGTGAACACAACGTTGCCAGCCGCGCCGTACAGGAGTTTTTTGACGCCGTTGATGTACAGCCCGAGCGTCAGGTTGTGGGTGGCGGCGTCCGTGGCCTGTGGCGGATCGCTGTCGAGCGCGTAGTGGGTCGTGCTGACAACTGAGAGGCCGCACGCGGGCAGGAGCACACTCGCCCACGCGGGCAGGGCTTGGCCCCCGGTCATTTCCATCTTGAACGTGACCTGCCCCTTGCCGGCGTCCGGCTGGTCGGGGTTGTACTTAAACGAGCCGGGCTGCTGTCGCTCTTCGGTCTCAACGTCACTCTGTGCCTTGGGCTCTTCGACGTTGAACGCGGCCTCCGTGGCGGTCAGGGCTTCCGCGGTGCCTGGAGTCGTCTCTTCCTTGGCGGCGAGGACCTTGACGCGGGAGAGTAGTGGGGACGGTGCGGATGCCATTGACAAGGCTCCTTAGATGCAAGGGGGGGGGGTGATGTCGCGTCGGTCCCTTGCGTGGAGCGTTGTCGGTGTCCTTGTCAGGGAGGGGCTAGGTTTGGGAGAATGGGTCGAGAATCAGGTGGCGGAACTTGATGCGGAAATTGACCTGCACCAGATCGTACGCCTCGTCCGCCTCCGGGGTCACAGGCGCAAGAACGGCTGTCTCAAGCGCGAGCGTTGCCCACTGCGGATCGGCCATAACCGCGGCCTCAATCTTGCCGCGGAGGTTGTTGAGTTCGGTGTCGACCGGGGTGGTGTCGGTGTCGTCAAGGACCACAAACGCCTGGGCCGTGAACGGTGCGTCCCATTGCTGCCAGCCGTGGGGGCATTCGGCGTCGGGCTGCGGATCGTCTTGAAACAGGATCACTAGGCCGTTGACGATGGGCTGGGATATCTTGCGCCGCGTCCGGCGGATACACGTCGCGCCGTCGACCGCGTGGATTGCGGTAGCGACCTTGGCGGCGATTTGCTCGTGTATGGTGTCGGCCACTACGCCCTCCGACCGGAGAGGAGGAGTTCGGTCTCGATGTGCATACGATGCAGGAAACGAGCGTTGGCGACATGCACGCCTCGACGCGCGTATGCCTTGTCGAGCACATCGGACGGGCTCGCCGTGCGCGCAACCACAAGCGGAAGGGGAGCGTTTCCTTTACGTTTCCAGGCGAGTTTCTGGCCGTCCGGAGCCTTGGCGATGAACGCGCCCTCCTCTAGATGCCGCGCGCCTTCAAGTGTGTACTTGACGCCTCGTTTGCCTTGTTTGGCCTTGGCGTAGATCATCATCACGTCTCTGGTGCCTGTGACTACACCGGCGCGGAGTTGGCTTGCCGTGGCCTTCTTGGGCCATACCCGCGTTTTGATGCGCTTCTGTGCGACGCCTAGACGTTCTGCCGCGTCTTTCTTCGTCGCGGTGATGACTGGCCCCATGGCCGAATTGAGCGCGCGCGCGGCAACACGACGAAGCCCACCGGCCGCGCCCTTGAGCTTGGCCTCGAAGCGTCGGAGGTCGGCCTCGTCAATGCGAAGATATGCGCCTTCTTCACCCATCATCGAAGCTCCAGATACAGGGCAGTCGCGTCCTGGTCGATCACGCGATGTATGGCGTGCTGCGCGGCGGTTGCGCCGATGCGCTCTGCGAAGAGGAGCGAGTCCTTGGCCGTGTTCAGGTCGGCCAGGTCGACGCCTGTGGTCGTGTGGTTGCGGAGGAGCGCGGTCAGCTCGGGCGCGCCCGCGCCGTCGACGCCGACCAGGGCGGCGACAGGGCTCCGGCCGATAACGGCTGTAATCTCTCGGATCAGATGAGGCGTGCCGTCGCTGTCAAGCCGGTAGTAACCGACGGTTTCGCCCCACCGGGAAAGCTGGGGTTCTATGGGTGCGTCGAGCATGGGCTAGCTGTCGTCTTCCGGGGGCTCGACGGACTCGGCCGGGAGTTCGGGCTCGACGTACGGCGGGTCCCATGCCGCGCCGGCGAGCGTGCCGTTACGATGCTCGGCTGCCCACGCGTTCGGGGTCAGGACGTGCGCGCCGTGGGACTGAATCCGCACAACGTCAATGTGGTCGATCTGCTCGAACTCGACGGCCTTGAACGGGGCGCCGTCGTCGTCGGGCTGCGCGGTGGCAACGGCCTTGCCGGGGAGGGCCGGCTGTGGGTACTCGCCGCGGGCGATGACAACCTGCATGGCTGGAGTCCTTAAACACATGGCCGGCCGCGGTGGTGTCGCCACGCGCCGGGCCGGCCATGTAGGATGGGCTGGTATTGCGCGTGACGTTGGCGAGGGGTAAGGAGCCGCGGGACGTGGGCCGTTAGCCGGCGTTAAGCCCCGCGGCCGACTTGCTACGCGCCTGCCGTGTTGATGCCGTAGACGAACAGGTCGATGTCGTCCGTTTGCATCTGAATGGACGTGTTCGCACGGAGGCGCAGAATCTCGGCACGCACTTCGTCGGAGCCGTAGGTCTCCGTAACCGGGAACGTGGGCGAGTCCTCGGTCCAGAGGATGGTTCGGCCCAAGCCCGGCGAGCGGAGGGAGGCCGATTCGCTCTCGACCGGCGCGACGATGTACGCGGAACTCGTCGGCCAGAGCTGCTCCATCGTGACCGCGCCCTTCTTACCCGCGCTATTCTTGATCGCGTTCGCGCGGATGACTTCCTTGCACCCGAACAGGCCGGCCAAGATGGCGCCGGTCATGTTGGTGTTGGATACGCCGGGGTTGGTGTACTTGATGCGGTCGAGAATGAGCGTGTTGTCTTTGGCGTAGTCGTAATCGGCCTTGGGGAGCACAAGGATCATGTCCTCCTTGGGCTTGCCGCATCGGTCGCTCAGGGTGTCGAGGCCGGTGGCCACATCGGCCATGACGGAACCTGTGGCGAGCGTTGCCCACGCGGTCGACGCGTTGGTCATAGTCGCGCCGTCGATAACGGCTTCCGCGAGCACATCGTGCGCGGCTAGGATGCGATCCCAGATGACCTTGCCCATCGCCTCGAGGAAGTCGAGGTATGTCGCGTACTGATTCGCCTCCTCGTCGTCGAGCGCGAACTCCTGGCCGCGGTCTCGGGTGCCATAGGTCCGGCTTTCGAGTTCCGCGTCGATGCGGTTGTACCCGCCGGTCGGGTTGCGGTCGAGGTTGACGGGTTGGTGGAGCACTTCCTGGGTGAAGACCGGATATTCGCCGGTCTTGGTTGCGCTCTTGAAGATGGGGAAGAGCTTCCGGCAGAGATACCGGTCTTTGAGCTTCTCCATGTCGTACTCGTACACGGTCTGCGTCAGGTCGGGACGCAGGGTGGCGGAACTTTTCCGAATGGCCATTGACAAGGCTCCTTAATGCAAGGGGGGGGGATGATGTCGCGTCGGTCCCTTGCGCGGAGCGTTGTCGGTGTCCTTGTCAGGGAGGGGCGGGTTAGACAGCCATGACGCCGGCGGCTTGCAACGATGCGATGATTGCGGTCTGGGTCGCGGTGAGCTGCGCCACAGCCGCGGAGACCGCGGTGATCGCCGCCGAGTCGATGTTCACCTTCGCTGTGAGCTGCGCCACGGCGTCTGCCGCGGAGCCCACGGCCAGCGAGTTGACGTTCGTCTTCGCGGCAAGCTGTGCCACGGCGTCCGCCGCGCTGTCAACGGCCAGTGAGTTCGTGTTCGTCTTCGCGGCGAGCTGTGCCACGGCCGCCGTGATTGCAGTGGTCGCGGGGCCGGTCCACTCGTACCAGACTTCGTAATCGTGCGCGCCGTTGGGGGCCGTGGTCGCGGTGAACGAGTTGTTCGTCGTGTCGGTCGCGGCTGCGGCCTCAATGGTTCCGTCGACACTCAGCTTGACGATGCTCAGGCCCGTCGAGCCGTAGGGCAGCGAAACGCCGAGCTTGACGCCCCAGGCCGCGTCGAGCAGGTCGCCAGCGCCGTTGCCGGTCACGCTCGTGAGTACGACACTCGTGAGAGTCGCGAACACAACGTCGCCGGTCTGGACGAGTCCGTCGGCGAAGCTGAACACTTCGGTGATTGCCGTACCGTCTGGGGCCGTGCCGCTGACGGTAATCGCGAACGCCGAGATGCTGGTATCGCCGTCCGTGACCGTAATGACGATGTTCCGCGGGTGGGTCGGTTGCACCGGCGTCGTCATGGCCTCGCCGCCACTTGCGGCCGCGATGTCGAGCTGAGTCGCGGCGGACGCGGCTGCGGCCACGTTCGTCATGGGGACCATGGCTGCGGAACCGGACGGGTCAGCGATGACGGCAATGGTGTCGTCACCAGGGTCAGCTCCGCCGGAATTGTCGGTGATCGTCACGGCTTCGGTGATGGCCGCGATAGTGTCGTCACCTGGGTCCGCACCGGTCGAGCTGTCCGTGATCGTCGCGGCCTCGGTGATCGCCGCGATGGTGTCGTCCGTGGGGTCGACGCCGGTCGAGTTGTCAGTGATCTCCGCGGCCGTGGTGATGACGGCAATGGTGTCGTCCGCGGGGTCGACGCCGCCGGAGTTGTCAGTCAACTCGGTCACGTCCGCGGCTTGGGTGCTCTCGCCGGACATGGGCAGGACTTCGATAACGATCGCGGCGGCTGCCGCGGCGTCAAGCGCCTTACCGAACGGCAGGCCGGAGGCGGTGTCGTCCACCTTGCCGTCGGCCGCGCCGTACACGTCCGCGTTGACTGTGATGGCGCCGGCACTCTCGACTTCGACGGTGCCGCCGTAGCCGAGCGTCGCGACCGCGACCGGGTCGCCGCTGTCCGCTTCGGCCTGGGTGACGCCGATGGCCTCTTCGCCGGCGTCGGCGTACACGACAGTGCGAGACGTTGAGCCACTGAACTTCACGCGGCGATACGGCTCCAGGTCTTCGCCGGCGGTAAGGGTCAGAATTCCAGAGGGGTTGTAACCCATGATTCGGGTCTCCTATGCGTGGGGGTGGTACTGCTTACAGGGAGTTGGTTTTGCGTTCGCTCTGGGCTTCGAGCCAGGCCTCGTGGAGGTCGGGTCGCTCGGTGCTGACGGCGCGGATGGCGTCGGCCTTGCTGCCGTCCGGACCCATCGCGGCAACCTTGGTCGCGACCAGGGCCTCGTACGCGGCGGGCAGATCTTCGCCTTCCTTGGCCTTGGCCTCGTCGGCGTCCTGCTCTTTGGGCGTGGGGTCGGCATCGTCCGGGATGTCGGGCTTGATTTCGGTGCCAGCGGTTGCCAGCGCGTCGAGTCGGCCCTGCGCGTCGGCCAGCTTGGTCTCGACCGCGGCCAGTGCCGTGGCGTGGGTCGCGGCCTGTGTGTCGATGAGCGCGCCCATGGAGTCGAACGCGAGGGCCTTGGCTTGCTCGACGGTCAGGCCGTCGGCGATGGCGGCCTGTCGGGCGTCGGCCACTTCATCGGGCAGTGCGGCCATGATGGCGGCCACACGCTGGCGCTCAGTCGCGAGGAGGGTGGCGGCGTCGGGAGCGGCGGATTCGGGCTTCTTCTTGCCAAGCATGTGATTCTCCTGTGAGAGGGGGCGGGGGGAGTCTGCGTCTTCTGCGAGTTCGAGGGCGTACGTGGCGGCCTCGGTGAACGTGGCGACCGCGTCGAGGAGGCCGGCGTCGACCGCGCGGGCCGCGCTGAATACCGCGCCGGTGGCGAGCGCGTCGATGGTTTCGAGGAGTTGGGGACGGGCCGTGACGACCGCGGCCTTGAACTGGTCCGCGCAGTCGTTGACGACTTGGGCAACGGCTTCGACCTGCTCGGGGGTGATGGCTGTGCCGGGCACGCCGGCGCCCTTGTGCTGCCCACTGGCGACGACTAGCACGCGTACGCCTTCGCGCTCAGCCTTGCCGCTGGAGTCCACGAGCGTCATGTACGCGCCGATGGAGCCGGCGAGGCTGCTCTGGGTCGCGAAGACGTGCCGCGCCCCACAGGCCAGCCAGTACGCGGCGGACGCGCCCACGCCGTCGATGAGGGCGACGACCGGCTTGACCGCGTCCGCGGCTTCGATTTCGTCGGCGAGATCGGCGACTCCGTCGACACTGCCGCCGGGCGAGTTGATGTGGAGGAGGATGGCCTGCACGTCGGGCCGGTCGACCGCGTCGGCCAGCGCGGCGCGGACCACTTCGACCGCGGTGCCGCGGGGTTGGCTCATGCCGTTGACCATGCCCGCGTGTCGGACGATAACGCCGGCGATGGGGACAACGGCCAGGCCGTCCGCGAACGTATACGCGACGTCGTCGGGCTCGGCGTCTGTGTCGGCCCTGGCCGACGTGGCCGCGCGAATCTCCTCCGCGCTGAGCCGGACGCCGGCCAGGTGACGATTGAGGATGCCGCACAGCTGGCGGAGCACAGTCTCCTCGAGGGTCCAGACCGGGTGCTCTGTGAGAAAGCGAAGTATGGGGGAGGTCATGTAGTAATCGCCTGCCGTGCTACGGGGAAGCTGCCGCGGGCCAGGGTGACATGATGACCGCTGGGCATGATGGCCTTGGTGTTGTAGTAGTGATTCGGCAGAGTCGTGAGGAGGAGAGTCTCAGCATGGGTCAACTCGACGCGAACTTTGCGCGTACCGGTAGGCGTAATGACGGAGCCTGCCTTCTGGAGAATCACAGACGCGTCCGTGGCGGCCCAGGCGACTAACACGATGCTGGCACCGGCCAGGCTTGTCGGCCATGTGCTGTCTGAACGGGTCCATTCGAGCGCGCGGCCATCGTCGTTGTTGTACGTGTCGCCTTGGATGATCGAGACCTCGTCGGTCTCCAACACAGGCGCGGTGATGGTGGCTTTGCCGCTGCCGATGAGGGCGAGCTTGGCGCCCGCGGTGCCGGCGGTGTAGCCGGCAGAGTCAACGTCAGAGGCGAGGGGGTCCGGCGGGTTCTGCCAACGTGCCGGGATGAGGATCACATCGGAGGTACTGCTCGAGCCGTTGACCTCCATCATGGTCCCTGTATTCTCGTCGGCCGCGACGACTAGGGAGCAATCGCCATTACTCTTGTCCGCGGGGGTCGCGGCTGGGGACGCCTCGACGCCATCCGCGACGACCTTGAGCGTGTGATTCGCCGCGTCGGCGGCCTGGGGCTCGTTGGTGGACGTATTCCACGCGGTGTAGGTGATGGTGACTGCGGCGTCGATGGCCATGGGGGGCCTCTATGCGAGTTGGAGGATTCCCTCGGCATTCCAGGTGATTGAGAAGTCGGTTCCGTCTTGGGTCACCGCGCTGGAAAACTCGACGTAAGCGATGACGAGATCGTTCGCGTCCGTGCCGTCGACGTACTTGTAGACCAGCACGCCCGCGGAGGTGCGTGTGCCCACACCTAGCGCGGTCCATTCCACGTCGTCCGCGTCGAACTCGGCGCGGTCGTTTGCGTCATCCTTGTTCACGGCTTCATTGGCGAGCGCCTTGTCGACGTAGTTCGCGCCGTCGCACACGTCGACCGTGGCATAGTCGGCGATGTTCACGATGCCATCGTTCTCGGTGTCACAGGTCGTATTGCCCATCACCAGGCGCACGCGGATGTCGTCGGCGTTGAGGTCGGTCTCGCCGGCCGCACTCGCTCGCTTGAACTCATTGAGGATCACTGATGCCATGTGTCAGACTCCGATGTAGTGGCCGGCTGCAAACAGGCCGGGGGGGATGATGATGCCGCCGCCGATCCGTGGTGCGGACCATGCCGCGGTCGCGGGTGCCGGCGAGGTGGCCTTGGCAAGGATGGTGATGGTCACGGACCACGTCACGGTCGCGGGTGATAGTTCGATGGTTTTCTTGAGCGTCGGCGCGAGCGCGGACCACGTCGCGGTCGCCGGCGAGGGGGTCGTTGCGTTGCCAGTGGAGGGTGTGGGTGCGTCCCACGTCGCACTTGCGGGCGCGGGCGCGAGGGTCTTCGCCAGCGTCGGCGCGGCCGTGGTCCATGTGCTCGACGCGGGCGCGGGCGAGGCAGCCTTGGCGAGTGTCAGCGCGGCCGTGGTCCATGTCGCGGTCGCGGGTGATAGCGTGATGGCCTTGGCGAGCGTCGGCGCGAGGGCGGACCATGTCGCGGTCGCGGGGGGCGGCGTGATAGCCTTGGCAAGGGTTGCGGTGGTCACGGACCATGTCACGGTCGCGGTCGCGGGCGAGGTAGCCTTGACGAGCGTCGGCGCGGCGGTGGCCCATGTCGCGGTCGCGGGTGATAGCGTGATGGTTTTCTTGAGCGTCGGCGCGGGCACGGCCCACGTAGCCGATGCCGCGGCCGGCGTGATCGACTTCTTCAGCGTCGGCGCGGGAGCCGACCATGTCGCGGCGACTGGCGATGGCGAGGTCGAGGAGCCGCCTCCACCACCCGCAAACACATACGTCGTTATCGAGCGCCTACGCAGCATAGCGAGCGGGTCGGCGGACCATTCAGCTACCTCGCCTGCGCTCCATGCGCAGAAGGCAATACCTGCAAGATTTATTTTTGATACACAGGCCTCACCCCCGCCTGTGGAACCTGCGCCAATATAGAAGGGCAATCCAGCGCTCCCAGTTGTCGTTCCTGTATCAGTGCCCACAACAATACCGTTTACGTAATATGTTAGTAGCGACCCCTGTTTGACCACACAACCCGCAACAAAACCGTCCGAGGATATCCGGTAATCGATCTTCATCTGTGACCCGCTATTGTAGATAACAATATATTCAGGCGTCCATTTGATGAACTGTATGACAGGTGGCCCCCCATGTCTATTCCCTAAAAAGCAGTCGTGTGCTGATCCGAATATTCTCCCATTGAAGAACCATGTGAAATTACTCCCCGCTGTTATTGCTGGCAACAGTAGCGGTGTTACAACGACGTCGTTGGTGCCATCGAAATCAAGTGCTGCCCCTTTCTCTGTCACTATCCAATCTGTTGCCGGGTCCATATTCACCAACTCCCCATCATTCCCATGCCCACTGACATCAATCAGCTTGTTCCCCTGCACGCCGAGCGCAGGCCCCCACAGGCCGGCGAGCCAACGCCACACCCACGGAGCCTCGCTGGCACGGCCTTGCGAGCGCATGCACGCAAGCGCTTCCGCGAGCGTCGGGTTGGGGTGAGACTGAGGCACTACTGCACTTCCTCGTTGTGCGGGTAGATCTTCAGCGTGTGCGTGTCCACGGCAGTCAGGTCCGTGCCGCATTCATTCACGATGCACGCGCGGAACGCATACGGCGACAGGGGCACGCCGAGCACCTGGAGCCGCTGGTCCGCGTCGTTGGCGGTCACGACAAAGATGCCGTGCAGCGTGTTGCTGCCGGGCTCGCTGTCTGCGTCCGCGTCGCCGTCGTAGCCGTCCGCGTAGTTCGTGCCGTCGAGCTTGTAGAAGAGGTACAACTCGAACACGCCGTTAGCGTCGGGGGCCGCGTCGAAGTCATCGAGCAGCAACTCGAAATCGGCCCAGCGGTACGCGTTCGTTGCGTTGTCGTAGTCCGCACCATCGACGGCGAACGCACCGTCCGCGAGGTTGTTGAGTTCGGTGCTCATCAACGTCGCCGCAGACTCGGCGGCCCATAGGACTTTACTCGCCATCGTCATCTCCCTTGTGTCTGGCTTGCGTGACGTGGCCGACCTTGACCGTGCCCAGTCCCGCGGCCTGTGCGGGGCTCACCATCGTGACGGCGAGCGCTTCGAGGCAGGCCTGATCGGCAGCGGTCAGCACGCCCGCGGCTACGAGTGCGCCGAGCATCGCCGCGCGGTCCGGCAGGCTCAGGTCGAGCTGCGTGCCGTCGCGCGTCAGCATGCCCATCGCCACGGCCGCGACACTGCGCAGCGCGCCGTTCTCCGACGCTGCGGCTGCCTCGATGCGCGCATAGCGCCCCTCGGCGCCTGCCCATGCGAGCAGCTCGGCCGACGAGATCGGTTGCGGCTTCTCCGCCGTCTGCGCGTTTAGCGCGGCCGCGCAATTCTCTGCGGTCATCGACGCGTAGGGCTCGACCTGAATGATCTTCCACAGTGCAGCGTAGGATAGTGCCATGTCAGGCTCCGGGAGCAGGGGGCGCGGGTGTAATCTGTGACTCGATCAGCCCGGCGTCGCGAAGCCTGGCCTCCTCTTGCTCTAGCTCGG
>Ga0075116_10000980_pt1 | contig 13155 bp, 16 predicted proteins | sample AntAceMetag02UKC_FD_69786 | JGI IMG/M metagenome (GOLD analysis project Ga0075116, IMG submission 69786) | Saline lake microbial communities from Ace Lake, Antarctica- Antarctic Ace Lake Metagenome 02UKC | ecosystem: Environmental > Aquatic > Non-marine Saline and Alkaline > Saline | place...
GGACTGCCGACTACACACCCGTCATTCGTATTGAATCTATGGCAACTTGCTTCCGCACAACTATCATTGCAAATATGAATTGGTTTTGGGTTTTCCATTACCAGACTCCCGCAAATTCAAGCACCGATCCGATTACCCAAGCCCATATAATGACTCGCAGATAGATTGTGGTGATTTTATTCATGATTTTGTGCTCCATGCTTATCCAAATCAATTCTAAAAATCCAAGACAAAATCACAAAAACCCACTTGCCTACAAAACCGATCAGTGCCAACGACCCCATGAACCCAAAGAAAAGACAGAAGAAGCACATTGCATTCAAAAATCCGTGCCACAAAGGATGGTCAAACAATAGCAACTCAGGAATATCGCTTGCTATTGAAACATTTTCATAGCCATCAAGACAATAAAGAGCTCCGATACAGGACATGACAATAATAGAAAATAATATCAATAAAATTGTAAACCTGACATTTTCCCAATCAGTCTTGGATTTACCTTTCCAGCTCGGGCTGGAGGGAGGGTACTGTTCGTTGTTATTCTCCATTTTATTCATGATTACACATCAACTGTTCCAGCGAATTCGCTCCTGATTTCTTCCACTCACAAGAGTATAATTGATTGAACGGTCGTGTCGAGATGTGGGTTTTGGCAGGACTGTCAACCGAATCCCGAGTCTTAATAAGGGATATTTCCAGTACAGGATTGCCTTCATTGTCGAATAGCATGTGGGTTGTCAATTCAGAAATCCCATGTTTTGCGTGCTGGCGAAACTCACTGATTTTCTTAATCGTCGACATCTTTAGCCTCCCGTGTTTCCTTAGCTGTCTCAACCAATCTGATTGCGCAACTGGTGAAATAAGCATTGAACGTCAGTCCTCTTCTCGCAACCGCTGCCTTGACAGGATTGCGCAAGTGCTCAGGCAATTTTAAATGCAAATCCCATCGTTTTCTTTTATTTTTTTTCTTCACCTTAACTCCTTATTTATTCAAGTTTAAAGACATTCATGATGACTCGCCACGAATGTCTTTGTTTTATCGCGTTTTATTGGTTATGCGTAAAGGTTCGCAAATACTGGTTTCGGTTCCAGTTTTACAGATCCGTAACTTTCCCGGATTTCGTCCAGAGACCAAGTCACGTGCTTCTTGGCTTTATAGCTTTTGGGTTTCCAGTACCATAAAAACTTGTTCTTAGACCACCAGCAACCAGACTCTTTAATAGAGTCTTTATGTTCCTTAGTAGATCCACCAATCCATAAAAATATTCCACAAACCTCAAATGTTAACCCGACGCAATTACTCAATTTGTCGAATATTGCCTGAATCTCAGCAAGGATGTCGCCGTCGAAAGTTGAATCATTTGATATACTCCATTTTCCAAGATTATCAAGCAGAAATCCGTATGCTTGATTAATGGTTTTCATTAGTTCTAACCCGTGAGGGTTAATGTCTGGATGGAATTGCTTGCAAAGTTTGCGATAAGCCTTGACTACATTCTCTTTCGAGTCGCCGTCTGGTTTTAAAATATTAATTGCTTGGCTAAAATTCAATTTCAATCTCCCTAAATTGATTATTGGTTTGTTCTCCCGGCTGGCAGCGAACCAGTGTTATTCCCTACCGAGAGAAATTCGGTTAATCTCTTATATGAAAATTATTAACATAGCAATAACAAATACAACTCCCGAAAATAACAACCCTTTTTGGTTGTTATTATATTCAGGGGTTTCAATCGGAGGGGACGGATCACCCCTCATGTAGTCTGAAAATTCTTCCAACTTGTTTGTTATTGCTTTTAGCGTTTTCATTTTTATTCCTGTTCTTTTAATTAACTTAGTAGAGTTTCGCAAATTCCCTCGCAGGAATAGCAATTGTAATTATATTGCCAATATCACCTTGCTGGTGATCCTGACCGTGTCCAACTTGCCAACACGAGGTGCAGTTCACCTCATCGACAACCACGCCTTCGTGGCTATCTGGCGATGGAAATTCGACTATAATAGAGTTTCTACACCCATGATCTCCACTCCCTGTTGGAATATCTACCAACAATTTCTTATTCCAAAAATCCATGTTGTTCGGGAATTCCATACTCTCTTTCAGAACGCCATTAAATCCTATCCAACTCCAACAAATTTCACTTTGTTGAATGTTTAGTTGGCTGTTTCTTTCAGATAGATCTTTTCTAAATCTTCTATCTCTTTTCATCTCTCAATCTCCTTAATTGAATTGGTTTGTTCTCCCGGCTGGCAGCGAACCAGTGTTATTCCCTACCGAGAGAAATTCGGTTAATACTGGTAACTACTGCCTTCGATTTCAAAATCCCTCTTATCCTCCGAGTCGTAGAGCCACCCTGCAATTTTAACATGTTCTTGCAAAAATGGGATCTCAAACCCTATAGATTCTTCTATTGATTTAATTGAGTATTTCCAGACCAGCACGTCGAGCTGGGTTGTTCTGTAATTTGCGCCCGGGAATTCCTCGATTGGCGATTTGGATAAGAAAAACTTATCTTTTGAACCTGTTGTGTCAATCATTTTCCCGACGTAAATTGTGGTAGTTTTCATTTCAAGCCCCCTAAATTGATTAATTTTGCCCCATCAAATCCTACTGACACCCCTAATATAATCATATGACAGATGTCATACAAAGTATAACACTATTATTTAAAATAAATATATAATTTCCCTGCTTATTGCTCTTATTGCTCTTTTTGCGCAAATCTGATTTGACAATTTCCTGAAAAGTATTACTTCTTAATACCAAATCAGTCAATACTTTATTCTCTTAACTCCTTATTATACATAAGATTGATTTGTTTGAATTATTAAACGTAGGTCTCAGTATAGTAGTTAAGCCGAGTCCTGCACAAATTAGAAATTATTTTTTCAGTTTTTTTAGATTTTGGAGATTACAATGGATAAAATTAAATTTGGTCTCGTTTTATTGCTCACGATTCTGGTTTGTTTTGGATCAGGATTCCTCGACCAGGTGGCTGCAAATGAATACGATTTGTCGGTTGCGCCTGAGATAGGATATTTGAACGGTCGAACTCTAACGTCAATCGCTGGTTCACCTGTCAGGGAGGGAAAAGTCACGGGCAACGTATCTGGTCAAACCCAGTTTGCTTGCTCGTACTACGCTAATGCTAATTACGGAGCTGATTACTACAATCTGTCGTGGGTGATTTACGTTATTGAGGCGACAAATATCACAAAAGGCACAATTATTGATGTGACTGATTTCGCCTCTAATACTGGGACGTTCACGACTGCTGCTGCTGGTGCTTCTTGGGTTGTAGGTGATAAGTTTTTGCTTTTATTTGGCACGCTCGGCACAGATCTCGAGGGTTCCAATCAATTAACGTATCAGGCAGATTTGACTACCTACGGGAACGAGGATAGTTTGTATTTTTCGTCATTGATCGGACTACCTGACGATTTCCCTAATCAGAAATTTTATCTTGAGGTCACGTCCTCACTAACTCCAACCGCAGCTCCTCAATCAGAGATTAGGCAAATTACAGATTTTCACAGTTCGTCCGGGTTAGTTGTGTTAGCGTCTGAGTTCTCTGCTGCTGTCAACGTTGGTGATCGCTGTACTATTATGCACAAATCGATTGCTCACAGTCAATTACCGGGTCGATTAGAATATTCTGGAACAGGTGAACCGACAGAAACAGTAGGATCTGATTCTGTTTACGTAGCAGAGCTCAAGGGTTTTGGTGACGACTATTTCAACGAGTGTAACTACTACGTTCACGTGATTTTCACAACTGACGGAGGCGCACCACTGGGAGAATATATCCCGGTGTTGGATTATATAAGTATATCTGGGCTGTTCACTGTTGGATTAGATTATGGATTCTCGGCAGATATTACGTCGGGTGATGGGATTGCAATTGTTCACCCGTCAGTATTTAGCTCCACTCGAGGTACTGCTGAGTCTGGAATCAAGGTTCACGTTTCTAATAACACAGCCAATACCACTACTGATTTCTATTGCGACGAACTGACGGGATACGCCGATAGTTCACTGGTAGGTAATTACGTTAAAATTTTATATGACGCTGCCGGAACTCATCAAGTTCCTGAAGGCGAAAAATCCAAGATTACTAAATTTAAAGCATCTACGGGGTTAATCACTGTAGGTACTGCGTTTGGTGCCGCTCCCACGACTGGCGATATTGTACGAATCTATCCTGGTGACGCAGACGATATTATCTGGGGCGATGGTGGCGTTCAGAATGTTACGGCTGTCAAATTGGCTGCTGGGATTTCGATTGCGGAAGGTCTCCTTTATGTTTCTAACGTAGCTGATCAATGCAGTGCTTTCGTAGCAGATGGGACGAGTGAAATCGATACTACTCTCGAGAATGTTCGAGCTGCAGTTGCGACGCTAAACACTGCCAATACTAATGGCTGGCAATATCTAACAGTCACAGCACTGGACTCAACTGTTGGTGACGTTGCTACTAACGTCTGGTTTACTGTAGCTACTCACGAGGTGTTTACTATCTCGGGTGGACCGTACGAGGCAGAGATTACGGCAGTTTGCAACACTACGTTTACTGGTGCGGATAGTATCCATATCGGATATCCTGAAGGATCGTACCTGACCAGATTACTAAAAACAGATATTGACGTAAACGAGATTATCTCGATCAATACGGCTCCTGTGGCTGGTGTTGCCTACGTGGGATTTAAAGCAGATCCTGCTACTACAATGGTGCCGGCGCAAACAGAGTCGTTGATTCAACCTACGTACACGATTATCCGTGGTGACGATGAAGTTGATTTCGGGTACGAGGTTCAAACAGCAACCGCTCCTGCTGGTGGGATTACGTTCACGATTAAATACAGGTCGAGGGATAAAGACGATCCTGTTGTAATTGTAGCAGGATTAGGTGGGGTTCTGTAGTGAAGAATTTTGTACGATTAGCTATCCTGGCACTGGTCGGGATAGCTCTAACGTATTTGTACTGTGATGCTGCTGGAAATAAAGAGGGAACGATTCATTTCCATTGCAAGTATATTCCTGTTACCGAAGACGGGTTTTTGGAATAATGAATAAGGGAATTTAATTATTGGTGATACGTCCAAATTCAAGGCTTTGCCACCAAGAAAGGTTAGCGGGAAAGTCAAGTTTATCAGACATGCGCTTGAATCGGCTGCTACTGAAGAACGGCAGTTACAGTTATTCGATAGGCTATTCACCCATGCATCTGAAACACAGCTATATGCGAGTAGAGAAAAACTTGAAAAGCTAAAGGTTAAATATTTTGCATTGAAACGCGAGAAGCTTAGGGCAAGGCGGAATAAGCCTGATGACAATAAAGACAATAAAGAAGCAATGAACGAATGGCGAGCAGATTACGACGATATCTGCATAGATGTAGAAGAGATTGATTCACAGGTATTTGATTTGCGCAAGAAAGTGCAGGACGACGAGAACACGAGGATCGCAGCTTGGAGATTATTGCTGCCTCGTTTAGTTCCGGAGTACAAAGTAATTGAGATCAAGGATGGGAATATAGCGGATTCACCGCTTGTAAAAATGTTAGAAAAGGTTTTAAAGGGTAAAATTGAAAACAACGAAGTCACTGATACTGGTATTCTCGACGATATTGATGACGCTGTATACGATGACGTTTAGCGACAATATCACAGAGAGCGTATTGATTAAAGCGTTGCAGCAACAGGGTGAGGTTGAATTAAGTCCTGAAATGATCGCTCAATCTGCTGATGAGCTATTAGATGAAATCTACCCGATGCGAACCTACGTACCTCACCGTGGTCAACGTGCTTTCCACAGAATGACAGATAATATCTCAATCATGACAGGCGCAAACAAGGTCGGAAAGACAGCCGGAGGCATGACTGGTGAAGCGTGTTGGGCAATTACCAACCAACATCCGATTAAGGATAAGTGGCGACACTCGACAAAGAACAATCCCCTTAGACTTCGATTCATATCTACTCCAGAAAACTTTGCAGAGAATATTCAGCCCTTGATAGAGGCTAAATTGCCACCTGGGTGTATAGTCAAGCGCAAGCGGGATTCAGCAGGATATGATAAGTATTGGAGAATTGAAGGCGAGCATTTTTGGGCTAAGTGTCAATTTCTGTCAGTAGGTCAGAGCATAAATAAGTTCGAATCGGTTATTTTAGATGGCGTATTTTCAGACGAACCTATCAGTTACGCTCAGCATCAGGCAAATGTGACGCGATTATCTGCCGGAACTTATTCGATTCCAAGAATGATATTTACCCTTACCCCACTTGAAGGCGATGCTGATTGGATGTCGGACGAATTCTTTGACGAGGCTGGAAGTCCTTTACCCGGAATAGGTCACGTCAATGTCCCTGTGTGGGATAATTGTCTGTGTCTGCATCCGAGAGAACACGACTTTAATGATAAGTGTCCACTGAATGAAGATAGAAGATGTACCTGTCACGGTGGCTATCTGCATAAGGACGCTATCGACGATATGATTAAGAATATCCGTGACCCTATGCAGAAGAAAGCGAGAATACTTGGTGAATTTGTATTCAAGTACCGTCGCTTAATCCCGAATTATGATCCAAAGATTCACATGTTTGACCCTGACAAGATGCCTGACTGGACACGAGGCAGACCTAAACATTCACAGATGTTTATAGTAATTGATCCTCATGATGCTTATCAAGATGCTATTCAATATTGGTGTGTAGACAAGTGGGGGCAGCTTTATTTATTGTGGGAAACTCCAAACTATTTTCATGGAACATGGGCAGGAGTGAAGTTTCAGGATACCAGATCCTCGTCATTTGAGGTAATGGCTCGAGACCTTGTAGAGACAGTTTATAGATTTGATATTCCTGTAATGGAAATCGGTGCAGATCCGCACTTCTCACAAAAAGAGAAGTCGAGGGATTCGAGCCTTAAGGTCTACCAAGCGATCAATGACGCTATTCAAGAGCTAAACTCGAAGCTTCCACAGGTTCAATTAGTTAATCCCGACAAAGAGGGCAATAAGGAAATTATCGCTGGTCACAGGATGATCAGGGAATGGTTAGAATTTGACCGGACACGCGATCTAACCGCACCGGAAGATATTGACTTTCAGAGAGAGCGTAGGAATTGCCCTAAGATATTAATTTCAAAGAACTGTTATCACACAAACCATGCATATCTCAATTATAGACGAAAAAAAGGTAATGCCCGGGATGATTCAAAGATGAAACCGGAAGAGCCGGAAGAACTCGTCAAGCATTGGGTAGATGATACCAGATACATGATTTCGATGAGACCGACATATACAGACTTCAGGTTAATTGAAAGATCATACGCAAGTTGCGAACCACCATCACCAGGAGTCATTTAATGGCTATTTCACTATATGATGATGTCGGAAACCATTTGAATTCTGATCAGCACAGGACACGAAAGAAAGAGATGGATAAAGTCGATAAGCTGATCCGCATATTCGATTTAGCTCATGGACAATATAGACCTATTCACTCAAGGATGTTCAAGTGCCAGGAAGTATTGGCAGATAGACCGTGGAACGAAAAGGAACTGAAGTATTTCAGGGATAACAATCGTGATCCTGATTTAGCTATCGTAAATGTCACCAAACCACATTTCAAGTATTTACAAGGTGCTATGCGATCATTGCGGTCAGAATTTGTAGTTACTCCCTATGACGACGCTCAGGCTCAGTCTGATTTAGTTGACGTTGCGAGTGACCTGCTTAATTGGTCAGCATATAGAAATAGATTATCGATGTTGAGTACTGATTGGTTTTCAGACGGACTCTCAGGGATCGGCAACATGCACACCTATACAGACGCTGGGTTTATCCCTAACTATCGCACAGGTGGCGTCTCTCGTGTCCCTGTGGTGAAGATAGAACGAACCAACCCATATAATGTCTATTACGATTACGATCACATCGATAGAACATTGGAAGATTGTGGTTGGGTTTTACGAAAGCACTTCTTTACTCGAGACGCATTGATCAAGAAATATGGTGAACGAATGAGGTCTATTGGATTTAAGCCTGTAGACTACGAAAGATGGTGGGATGAATTAGTTGATCGACTTCCGTGGTTCAGGAGTGAGGGTGGCAATGTAGGCGGCTTGTTTAGAACAGGCGGAGAACATGGGCACTATTGCGTATTGGAACTGGAAGAGCGAGTATCGGCTATTTATACGATTATAAGCGATCCGAGAGATATGACGTTTATCGCGAAAACTTTAGATCCAAAAGTAGCTTCCGAAATGAAATCTCGGGGATTTATTACTCAGGAGATTGAAGACGACGCTATCCGGGTTTCTACAGTATTGCCTTATCAATATGTCGATCTTGGCGAAGAGATGCTACCATTCAAGCGATACAGCTACACTCCGTATGCTTCAGGCAGGGATGGCAGACCGTTGATTGATATTTCATCATTTGTCTATTCGATTTACGGACTACAGAAGACTGTGAATTTGACTAATGCTAACCTTCAGGAAGGATTGGTGAAGAATTTGCGTGAAGGTACTTATGTTGATACAGACCATGATTTGATGCAAATGAATAAATACGGCAGCAAGATTGGTGCGAATATAAAGATCGGTAGTCTTGATAGATTGCCAGTCAGGCGTAATAACATAGACCTGAAAAGCCTTGAGTACATGTTAGCTAATACTCTTCAAATGATCGAACTCACTACTGGACAGGGTAAACAGGCTTATGGACAGACTGAATTTTCTGGACAATCGGGTAAACATGCAGAGGCTAAACATGCTGAAACACAGCAATCGCAATTCCCTGATTTAGACGACTTCTATCACTCGCTTGGTGCTTTAGGAATGACGATGCTTGAGCGTGAGCAGAAGATTCTCAGACCCGACCAAGTTATCAGGAAGATAGAACAGGATCACACGATGAAAGAGGCTTATCCTGTCAAGCGCGACTGGGTAAGGGAATTAAGGAATATGGACTCGTGGGTAGAGATTAACGACAATGTTTACGCAACTACTCAACAGAAGATCGAGTATTCAGTATTCATAGACCTGTTTGATAGAATTTTAGCGCATTATCCACCAGAGATTATAGATCCCAGCGACATAATTGAAAAGTCCGGGATCAATGGAGCGCGTGAAATGGCTGAGGCAGTTAGAGCGCGATGGAAGAAAATCATAGAACCTGTAGTAGAACCGAACGAAGAACAATTAAACAATGATATTCAATCAGGATTAGGCGATGTGCCTCCTGCTTAGTATCATATTCAATAACGACAGATTACTTCGATTAGAAGCCTGTCAGAATAAAAGGAAGTAACATGGAACCGAACGAAGAACCGAAAAAACCAGAAGTTAAAGTACCTGAAGAAGTCACTGATAAGCAGAAGGTTGCTGATTTGATGGGAATAGGTGAGGATGAGGTGACTGATGCAATAATTGACAGTCATGATTTTGAGAAACCGGAAGAGCCTGAAGAGAAGGAATCTGAACCCGAAAAGAAAGATCCTCCTTCTGAAAAGGACTTTGACGCAATAGCTGTTCTCAACGATCCCGAGAATGAGAATTATGATTTTACGAAGAAAGTGGTTGATTCATTGGCTGCAAAGGATGCTGTTGGAGATAAAAACCATCCTCTTCACAAGATAGTTGCTGATAATCAAAAGGCTTACACAGACTTAAAAGAGAAGATGAATACCGATAGTGTCGAATACGAAACACAGCGGGCGTTGCAGGGATTTAAATTCACTGAAGTAAAGGCTGAAGACGACAAGATTATCCTTTTTGATAATGACAATGATCCTCGTGAAGGCAAATTTGGCGGGATGACTTACGACGAGGCAGTTGATAATGATAGTGTCGCATCATTCAACGAGGCACAATACAATTACATGGATAAGAAGAAAGATTATCTTGCCAAGAAATCTGACTTTAGCAACATCAAAAAGACTCGTGAAAAACAGGCTCAGGATCGTGCAGAACAGTATGAGTCTGACAAAAAGACATTTACCGAAACACATGAAATAGAACCTGATTACGTCGAATCACTTGAAAAGAAATACAGCAGGGTCGAGCTGACATTCGATCAGGTTCACTTACTTGAGATTGTTGAAAAGGCTGGTGGCGTAGATAACTACTTGAAGAACAATAAACTCGATCAAGGCATTGAAGATGTAATCAATGCGCCTGAAGGTATCAAGAATAAGCCGATTAGCAATAAGGATGGCAATATGGATGTTGGTGGCAAGAAAGATCCATTTACTCCAGCGTCGGCATTTGAGATTCAAGGCATGAGTGACGTTGAATTCAGAGCGTACAATATCGAGTACGAACAAGCAGAAAAAGACGGAAAGATAAAGAAACAATAAATAATGTCGAGGGATGTTATGGTGACTGAGTACTTGGTTACATTAATTATCCTTGACGACCCAAAAATGAAAGGAACACATTATGGGTTTACAATGGAATAGCGAGAATATCGCGAATGTTGCACGTTTCGGGAGGAATCTCGAAAATCAGAAGAGCAAGAACTCTCTTCCTATGCGATTTGTAACCACTACGAAGATGGCAACGGCTGAGATGCTCGTGGCGAAGAAGCATCCAGAAATACAAGAGAATACCATTTTTGCAAGAATTCCTTCACCATTCACTCCTCAATCGGGTGATAAAGGTGGCGGAAACAGGCACATCGTGGGACTGCTCAGGGAAATCGCTGGAAAGCCAGCAATCAACACTCAAAGGGCACTTGGGCGTGAAGGTGTTGACTTTATGGAATTCATTCAGATGTATGTCACGAAAGAGCGTATGCCCTGGACGCTGGAAACTGACGAAATTTCGACCATCATTCAAGGTGCATGGGCTAATGACATGAATAATAGACTTGCTCAAAGACTGATGGGATGGGCTGTAAGACGTGAAGCCTGGTACGGAATTGTCACAGCTTTGATTAAGGGATACAACTCCTCGGTGATAGCCTCCGCAGCGGATCATGGATATGCAGTAGATGTTAGGCATAATCCGAATCTTGTATGTCTCGGACTGCCCTACGGAACGGGCTACGGTAAAATGCGAGCGACTTGGAGTGCAACTCCTGGAACTTTAGAGTCTGCAATGGCGAAAAACATTGCACAAGTGACTAATATCGACGCAGATCATTACCTGACGGCTGCAATGGTTCGCAAAGCCAATCGAATGGCTGAAGAGATGAATATTGAACCAATCAGGATTCGTGGCAAAGAATTACGGCTCATGGTTCTTCATCCTGATGCTATGGATCAATTGAAAGAAGATCCGAACTTCATGGATCACATGCAGAATTGGGGAACCAAACAGGCAGATCAGAGCATGGGCTGGACAGAAAACGAGTATTATGTCTATGGTGGTTTCTTAATCACTGACGATTGGGACTTAGGACTCGAGATTTATCCTTTCGATGACGCTTCTGACAGTGGGTCAACACTCAATCATGCATGTTCAACAGCAAATGACGTGACCGCAACTCCTGCAAATGCAGACAAAATTCAGTACGGTCCGTTAGAGCTTGATGGCGACTACAAGATCCAGACTCGTGAAATGACTAATTCTCGGATCAAGAGAAGCACGACTGGTGCAGAGTACACAGCAAACTTTGACCGTAGGCTCAATTGGGTACTTGGACAGAAAGCCTTAATGGGCTTGAGACACCGTAGCCCGCTGATCCTTCCAGAGACTTATGACTTCAGCGAAACCGAATTGAGAGCATTAAGCTCAGTTTGGGGTTGGTCACGTGTAGATCAATATGATGACTTTGATACTCCAACGACTGTTGTGAATGAGTCCTCAATGCCTTTCGTAACAGCATCCCCGTTTGGATCTGGATACAACGAATAGGCTTTTAGTTTAAACAGTGTGCGGGTTTAACCGCTCGCACATTTGAAATTTATTTTAATTTTACATAGGAGAAAATCATGGGTGAACCCACTTATGAAGCCCGTGTAGGGACTCGCAGAATCGTCGAGGTAGTTGACGGTCAACAGGCGAGTGAGAATGCACAGGCACTTAGAGATTACCAGAACTTTGCGACAATAAGACTCCCTGGTAATCTGTTGAATCCGAACGTATCGGATAAGGAGTTTGATGTCATTGTCGGGACTGGTGCGCCTGATGCTGAGTACAATTCAGCACCGATTGGATCATTTTACTTCGATTCAACAAATGGTGTGCATTATGTTAAAAATACTGCTGCCGGATCTATTGGCTGGAGTTATTTAACTCAAACCATGACTTATGCAGGAAATCCAACAAATAATGTCACACCTCTTTATGCAGGATGCTTTTGTTATGATATTTTTGGTAATGATATGTATGTGTCTGTAGGCACAGCAGCCGCAAATTGGGAATTACTCACAGACGCTTAAACCGCTATCGGCAGGGTGAAATTCCCTGCCAGTAGTATCATTTTTAAAAAGAGGGTATGATGGCTAAGAAGAAAAAAGATACCAAGAAGTATGTCCCAGTTATCAAAGTGCAACGTCCCTTTGGCGTTCAGCACTATGCAGGGCTAAAGATGGACTTTGGTTTGCTTGGCGAAAACGCTGTCTTGGTTGAGGAGTCGAGGGCTAAGCAATTCAATAAAGCTATCTTCAGGGTCATGGATGACGTTAAACTTCCTGATAAGAAATTTGTCATAATGAAGGATGCGACATATGAAGAGATTGCCAAAGAGCTTAAGAGTAGGTTTACCACTATCCCTGACAGGGTTATTGCTGTTATTGGTGGTGCAGATATGTCTGAAGTGTTTGTCGGTGTTCACGAGGCACGGAGTACAGGGATTAACATAACTCCGATAATTGACAACTTGCGACAAAATGGCAGGATCGGTGATTTTACGAGCAAGATTACACATGACGAACTCGTTGAAGCTGTAGAGAAATCTCCGATCTTAACACCTGTCTCTACTGATTTCTTTGGTGCAATGAACAAAGAGCTTATGGAGCTCAGATCCGAAGTAGCCGAATTGCGCACACGTAATTTAAAGGTCACTAAAGACCCAAAATCAAAGGGGTAGATAATTGACTCCTTCAGAATTCATAGCAATTTTCAGGAAGAGAATCGAGGATGACGAAGCTCCCTACGAGAACTCTGATATCGCTATTGTTGGCTGGATAAACGCTGCTCTAAAATTG
>Ga0075116_10000987_pt1 | contig 13102 bp, 12 predicted proteins | sample AntAceMetag02UKC_FD_69786 | JGI IMG/M metagenome (GOLD analysis project Ga0075116, IMG submission 69786) | Saline lake microbial communities from Ace Lake, Antarctica- Antarctic Ace Lake Metagenome 02UKC | ecosystem: Environmental > Aquatic > Non-marine Saline and Alkaline > Saline | place...
CACACCGAGAAGTTCTGTGATAGCATATTCGTATTCCCGTTTCATCTTTACGTTCTCAAGAAGGAAATACTTTGGTTTACACTCTCTCAGAAGTCTAACGAATTCAAAAAACAGTTTACTTCGAGGGTCTTCAAAATTTAAACCTTTACCAGCAAAACTGAAGCCTTGGCAATTATGCACTATATGATTATTAGCCACATAAGAGTTGTCATCAGCTACTTCAAGATTATATACAACTCCTGTAGATTCTATCTCTTTTATCTCCTTTATAGGGTTCCATACCACATCATCAATCACCCATGCCCTAGACTGCTTTGGATGATATTTTCTATAACTAATAGTATAGGTGTTTTGTTGATTTACAGTACGACCTTCTATAATTGTTTTTTCAGGTCTGATTGTGTATTCAATACTACAGGTTGTCCTATACACTTTTGCTATTGCTAATGCTAAAGTTCCCACTAAATCCTTGGAAATAGTTGTTGCTCTATAGATATTATTCCTATAACTACCATCTGCAAAATAATACCCTTCTAAAACTTTCTCTAATAAATTTTTAGGCAAGTCTAATAGCATCTTAGATAGATATTTATTCCCAGCACCTATACCACAATATTTCTCTGCTATTTCTACCAACCTCTTATTACAAAAAACAGCTCTATAGGTACTTTTTGTATGTTTGTAAAAAGAATGTTTTAGTTTCACACTCTGCTTAAATAATTTTTTTTCATGCTCTCCTACTGATATAATTAATTGCCCGTGTCTATGATTAGGTCTATTTTCCGATATTCTATAGTCTTTCCTTGTATGACCATCACCTATATACACCCCTAGCAGATAGCATTCCTCGGGAGATATATTTAATGGGTTCTTTTCTTTCCTTAAAATGGGTGTCCCTATATAATCATTTTTTTTAATATCACTAACCCCCACCCACTTTGGGTTACTAAAAACCCACTCATACGTTTTTTTTTCATTATTCCACAATCTTTTTCGAGACCTAACATAATATGGATGATTAGCAGTAGTTATGGTTTTAGTAGCCCCCTGACTCAACAAAACCCATAATTGTTTATTATTGTTACCAACTTTTACGACTCTTTTATAATTACCGTTATGTGTCAACACTTTATCATCAACACATACATTTTCAATTAGCCTAATGTCATTTTCACATATAACCTTCGTACCTGCTAAAAAACAAGGAGACCCGCCAATTAATAAATCAATTTTAGGTAAATCCTTACTAAAAACCTGAGTAACATCCCCCAATTGGATTGTTTCGGGGTAGTTTTTCATGGTTACTTGAATAGCAAACTTATCAATCTCAGAAGCATAGTAACGAGCTGTTTTAATACCAACACGTTCCAAAGCAATCTGCCCACAGGACATACCGTCAAATAAAGATAATATGTTCATGCCTTTCTTTTCAGGTTTCTTTTCAGCATTGTCATGAATGTGTTTGAAATATCGGGAAGCTCCTCCTAAGTCACCGTAGCCTGGGTCTCCACGAACATCATCTACTGAAATGTCTTGCCCTAGACCTTTACCGTTTCCAAAAATGATTGAGGAAGTGGAGATGTTGGCCGTTCGGCCACCTGATGATTTGGTGGGGTCACCACTCTGTACGTCAATCTGCCGTACAGGACAGTCCCCGACACACTCCCAGGATTGGATTGATTCCATACCAGACTCGTCACCGAACCCAACTGTATAACTGACTCCTTTTACACCAATCCCTACACCACGCCCCCAGATATTGCCATGCTGTTCTCCCGACAAGATTCGTTCCTTCACAGGGAGTTTGTCGAAAGTAGTTTGAGGTGCCCCTTTAATCTTAGAAAGTCCCAAGGAAACACACTCAGGCTTGTGTTCAAGGATGACATTTGAGGGGAATCTCCCCTTCAGGGAGTTTTCTTTGATTTGCTCCTTCATCATGTCAGCATGACGTTGGGCATCTTCAGGTCGATGCATCCAGGGCTGGCTCCAGCCACCCCGTTTCTTATCTATGGTTTCAGGCCGTTCATCACCGCCACCCAACCGTTCCCCTGTTGGAGTTATCCTGCAAGCATCAATATTGAGACCACCAATCCCATTCTGCTGGATGTTATTCACCAGTGTTTTCGGGAAAGACTTTCTGGCAACGGTAATAACTATCATTCTGCAATATCTATTCTCTGCACACAATCCTCACAATTACTTTCACCAATGATGAAAATCTTATTATCTGGAATATCCCCAGTTTCAATATGACCGGTCCATAAGAAATTGGCTCCCAAATCAATATAATTATCATCGTCTTCAGATTTGAAAATCAACCCATGAAAAAGAGTTCTACGAGTGTTCTCAGAAACCAAGATGGTGCTGACCATGATATTGTTTTTCTCAACAACAGTAAAAGCATCGGCCAGAATATCCAATGTCAGGGAACCTTGAAAAGGTTTCCCCGACCAACCTTCAATCCGTTTCAAGGTTTTATCAGAAGCAGGGTAAGTTCCAAATATGATATTGAATTCCCGAGCCATCCATTCTAGTTCCGCTTTCATTTCTTCTTTATCTTGAAAATCTATGAAATGCTGTACAACATCTTTAACAACCCCAAAAACAGCTAGGTATGGATTTTTCTTGTGTATAGGTTCCATATCATACTTAATGTAACCCTTAAAAAAATCTACAGATTCCTGATAAGCCTCAATTGCAGTTACGTTCTTGGGCACCCCATGTTTCAGTATTCGTAACCCTAAGTCTAAAGCTGCTTGGTGAACATTCGGATGTTTGTCAATTTTGATAAGTTGAAACATTTGTTTAGCCCCTAATGGGCGAACCAAATGAGACAAGGGGATTGGTTCCTCTTCTCGACCTTTTGCCCACGGTACCAAGGCTTGAAGTTTTTTTTCGGCCTCCCCTGGGTATTTAATATCTGGAATCAAATGATTTGAAATAGCCATCAATTCATTGAATGTTGTCCAGTGTGTTTTAGTTGCATCCTTCATTAAAAACTACCTTTCCTTTGGAATTTTTATTAATAGGTATCAGTTTATCAATCACATTCTTTAGAAGGTTTTCTCCCCACCACAATTACTTCCCAAGCTGGTTTTAACGCAGTACCATACCCTTCAAACTTCTCAATTAGGGCTTCGTCTACTGTATCTGCTCCAGCTTCTTTTTTTCTCTGTAAAGCTTTTGATATATTAAGGCTTTTTGGAAATCCAGACCCAAAAATCCAGGCATTTATATGTATATCTACGAAGCCAGCCTGCTCCATGGCAGCAACTAATCGATGGTAGGTTCGAGTTCCACCAAATGCTTTAATAACACCCCCTGGTTTTAATACCCGAAAAGCTTCAGTTAGCCAGTCTAAATGCCAAGCTTGTTGAGAGTTCATGGGTATATCAACCTTAACAGGTTTGTTGCAGGCACATGTCTTATCAAGGTTGTCCCATTTCTTATTCATGAAGGAAATTCCTGTTTCACGTCAGCCGTATGGCGGATCTGTACAAATAGCTCCTACAGACCCTTCTGGAAAACTATGCATACATTCTTTGCAGTCCCCAGTGTGGATTTGTAAGTTCTGCACAGAACCAGCCATACGACTGATTTTGTTCTCCTTACTCATTTTTTTAATCCTCCCAATCTTCCCCACAAGCTTCGGCTGCGGCATTCCTCAAGAAAGAATTAAGGTTCGGAACTTTGTAAGACTCACTGGAAATTGGAATCCCACAACATACAGGTTTCGGTGTGCTACTGTCACTTTGTGGTAATAACGCAGCTTCCTCATCTGTCCAAGATTTCCCACACACATTACAATGATAATAATGGGTCATGGACTCTCCTTATAATCAAAGTCACCGTTAGTATCCATCATATTTTTCAACCATTTCCAGCAAACCCACTGGATTCCCAGAATTCTATCTTCTCTGAAGATCCATCCATAAACAGAATTTCCCCTGACTTGATATCTAATTCTAAATCCTCATATATCAGGTATCCATTAAAAAAGCATTCTTCATCATCAGTCATATAAAAATATTTCTTGTAGTAACATCTCATTGTGTAAGCAAACAACCACCCACCTAAATGAATTGATTGTATGTTGTCAAAGTTTTCAAGTTCTTTTTTGAATTGTTCTTGAGACACTAAAGCAAAAGAATTATGGTCAGCTAGGGTTAATTGCATTGCTTGCAGTTCAACTCTATCTTGAACTAATATCATGTTTTTTACCCCATTTCTAGCATGTCTGCTGTATTTAATAAAATAGTAGCCAATGGTTCCGTAATTCCAAGTTTCGGAAACAGGACTTTCACCATACCAGTCTTCAAATCATTCCCTTTGGCCACAGAAACGGCCTTCCAGTCACATATCATCTCAATCATGTCAATCAAATGCATCCCAGCAATACCCTTTTCAAAATGTTCAGGGTGATGCCTGTTTTCGGCATAATGATGTTGGAGAGCAGGACCGAGTTCTTTCACAATGGCTTTGGCTTCAGGGGAACCAAATTGTTTACCCTTCAGCTGAGGGATTACCTTAGCATAGGTCGAGAATTCTTCATCACTGAGCTTGGATTGATCATGGGCTGCTTGCCTGTACTCAACCTCGTCCAGGACTATCTGCATTTGGTTAAAAACATCAGTCTGATGAATTAAGACTTCTGCTCTATAATTTTGCTCTGCCAACTTTGAAACTTCATCTACGTTTTTTTCTAGCTTACTCATCTCCACCTCCTGATTTTTTGACATGGCCTCCATCTTCAACACCATCCCCACCAATATTGAGAATAGCCCCATCTAAATTAAAATAATTATCCAACCCGTTTTGAGGATCATTATCATTAAGAAGGCAAGTACGAGCGATACCCTCCAGATAACTGTAACCAACATGACAAGTATTGATGTGAATTTTCATACCCTCAATCAGGTTGGTTAAACGTTGAGTTAAAGCCGCACATGATTGAGTAATCTCCTGAGTTGCTTCTAACTCGATAACACACTGATCCAGCTCTCTATCATGCAATGCAGCATGTCCGAACCAACCAGCGCCAATTAGGAATAAGATACTGCCGAGAATCAGAAGAATCTCGATAGAAAAATATACTTTTTTACTTATGTTTATTATCATTATTATCCTTTAAACTCAGTAAATATTTTGAGAACGCCTCATTTAAGATTAAAATCAAATTAGATTTGTCATCCTGAAAGTGGGATACTTCAAAATCGAAGTCCTTACTGTAAGAAGGAAAAAGTCCTAGGTCTAAATATTTTTTCAATAAGGATAACATCACCATTTTACACTGCTGTTTTAAAGCAGGGGTATTTTTTTGAAATAAGAAAGGCTTTAAAGATTCCCTCATCTCGGTTTCTATTTTTTTAACAATATTGCGGGTTTCATTAATTCTTGACATTACCACCTCCTGAACAAGTTTTGGAACTCGGGTAAAACCGATCGGCCTTAATTACTTCTACCCCATTCTTGGAGACCCCCATTATAAACAAACCTGGGGGTTCCAGAAGTTTTTTTAAAGTAAGTTTTCTGCTTATTATTTGGATAAAGTCTGATTTTATGTGCTTTGTTTATTTTCATAACTATGTTAAATTATTTAATGTTTATTCCAGTCCCTTTTGCCTACCAATTAAGCCGGACATGATTAAAATCAATAACCCATACAAAAGGATTCATATCCCACGGATACATAGGATAAAGGTTATCCCAAACCTTAGCAAAATGGTTTATGAAATCCACTTTAGAAAATCCATCCTCATTAAATCTAACCATTTCAGTAAAGTCTATCCCCTCCATTCTAAGATCCTCATCCGTGATGGCATTTAAACCCTCTACTCGAATATCCTTGATCTTGATCTTGATCCCATCAGGCAGATTCATTATATCACCAATAACACAATCATATGGATAAGGGGCAAAATGAACTAAACCCTCATCGGGGTTACCTGATTTGTAAAAATACACACCAAACCCCTTGATGCCTTCACTGACAATGCTTTGAAGGGGTTCGTTGCCTATTTCAGGCTGTGTTTTCACAACACGTCTGGTTACGGTTTTTATTCCGTCCTTAATCACAGGAAGAAATTCGGAATTAAACCGTATGGGGAATTGCTGACCCGGTTTTAATTCAGGATGCAAAAACCAAAAATCATCTAAAGAAGCAAAATTTTTCCCATTGTGCACGAAATACGTTTTCCCATCCGATTGAGAAACCGCAAGTGGTATGTAAGGATTCAATACATCATTCATTTGTTTTGTTCCTTCAACGCTTAATAAGAGTTCTAAATATTATAGTTACTAACTCTATTTTTACAAGGATTAGTCATAAGGGACTTGAACTATTAACCCTACTAGTTAACTACCCTTTTCTTGCTTCATAGATAATAGTTTCGTCCTTGCCCCAAGGGCAAAGCATTGACCAGATTATCTGGCATTTAATCCTCCACATCCCATAAATCAATAGGTTCTTGTTCAACAATTTCTGGTTTATAGTCGGATTCAATCAACCGAGGAATGTACCCCTGTTCGCTGTCCCAATATCTAATTCGGGAGGTTGAAATCCCAACGTAATCTTCTTCACTATCTACCCCAATGAAATCATGACCTGTCTGTATACATGCAATCCCCGTTGAGCCACTTCCCATAAAAGGATCAAGAATTGGCCCATTAGCCACAGGCACATCGTCCAACAAACGTTCCATTAATTTAATGGGTTTTACCGTATTGTGGCTCATACCTATACAAGTTTGAAAAGTGGGTGAGCCTTCCACAGAAAGATTCATCACATCTCCAGTATAAGGAACAAGCTTAATTGATTCTACACATCTAAGTACATACCCAACTCCTTCGTGTACATACCCAACTCCTTCATATCCCGTGTAAACAGGTTCCTTTTCCGTATCAAATAAAGAAAGAGGGGTCATTGTATAATCCCCTTTCCTAATATCTTTTGCTTCAATCCAATTAACACTACCCCCAATAGGAATCTGTTTTCTGTCGGGTCTCCAAATCAAGTATGGGTGGTTGTCAGATGAGGGGGCAGTATGATTTGTCCCTTGGATATGAATATCATACAAATGAGTGGATGTATACAGATGTCGACTAACGTCAGATACGGCATTAAATTCCCCATTTGCACTAAACACCCTGTCTCCAATTTCTATCTCTTTTATAGGATGGTAACCCTTTATAGTCATCACTAATGTATCTGGATGTAAACATGGATGGAAATTCTTAATTGGATTTACACCTCTATTCCGAGGATTGTCATCTCCAGGATTCCCTTCCTTACGACCACAGTTACGTTGTTGAGAATTAATAGAATAACACCCAGCCTCCCGTTCAGACCGGGAAGCCTTGGGTACATAATGGAAATGGCCAGCTTCTCTCACCCAAAGGATAGCATCACGGATATCAAAACCTGCATCCTCAATCCTACAAGTTCCAGTATGCCCTGTTGGTTCTGATTCTGGTGCTACCAATAGTAAATGAGCACCAGGCATCAAAATTCTTTTCAGATCTGCTGCCTGTTCCTCAGTTGGTTGACCAACAGCAATGACTCCAGGCCAGGAGTTATCTTTTTTTTCCCCAACTTCCCAGGTACTAATATCAGATATATACAAAGCCTGCATATAAGGAGTGGATATTAAAGTTGTAAGATAATCTAATAGTTCTTGTGGTATTTTCATGTTTATGTTTTCTCTCAAGCATTTGAAAAAACGAGAGGCTCCACCAGAATCCCCATAATAATCAGGATTGTGGTCGAATGCAGCAGTGGCTTTCTGGCCAAAGAAATCACTCTCATAAACTATCCAGTATCTCCGCCGTTTTGTCAACTTCGTCTCCAACCACTTGATTCTGATTTGAAGTCATTGGCATATCGAAACATGTCAAAAGACGACGACATGGCCATTCAACACGAGCCAAAAACATCTCAAAAGGTTTTTGGTCACGGGATTTTAAACATTGAAACTGAACTCTGTTAGCAGAAATAAGATCCTCGTCAATCCAAGAAGACGTAACAATGTCAGCAGAACGCTCACATTCATTTGCATAGCTCAAAGCTGTCACATCATATCGAGCTGCTCCTGTCTTCTCTTTAATCTTCATTGCTGACCGCATACCCTCACGGCTGATTTGAAATAACCCCACAACAGCAATACCTTCACCTCGATTAAACGACATTGCCAATTTTTTAGTATCCCGAATGATTTCATTATCCCTGTCAGTACGGCTGGCCACCCATTTACGAGGGGAAAGCAAACTCACATGGTCAATGACAATCATTCTGAAGGAACTCTTGGAATAGATAAGTTCAGCCTTCTGCCGAAGGTTATCCATAGTGAAATCCATCCTGTTCGGATCAGCAACTTCGATATGGATTTTCCCATAGTCTATTGGTTTTGGATAAGGTTTACCCATCTCATCCACAGTACAACTCAAAATATCCTTAGTCACAGGGTCATGATACTTTTTCCCTGTCAAAGGGCATGTATCCACATCTATGGACTTGCCATTAAAATCAGGTACCACGTAATCAAATAGAAACCTTTTTGCATTAACATGATGCCTATCCAAGGTACCATCACGAAGATTCTCATACTCTAAACCAACAGTATCTGCAGGGGACGATTGAAGCCCTAAGTAGTACCTGATCAATCTGAATTTGGGGTGGCTTGAATGAATAGCGTACAGAAGATTCCTGCACTGCTCGTAAGGCATCTCCAAACTGAATAATAAACTGGAATGTAGATGATAGATGGCTTGATTATATATCCAATTCAAAGCCCAAGTACTCTTCATGCCTCCTGTAAAAGCAGCATGAATCCACAATTCAAATTTTCTAGCCCCGTTAGTAGCAACATCAATTTGAGTCAATCCTGTATGTTGGCCTATTCCAGCTAAAGGGTCAGCCTCGACACGTTCATAACGGCGTGTGAAATCTTCACCATCCTGAGTTACTTCACCTGAGAGCCGAGAGCCTGTCACAGGAGCTACTACGGCATGACTTTTTTCCAGAAAATAGTGAACCGAATCCATTGGACCCTTCAACATCTTCTTATCACGACCTTTTCTAATCTCCAATCCCGTTGTCAGGATTGTACCGACATCTTTCATCAATTCCGTGACTTCTCGAATACGACGTTCCTCTGCTTTCACTCCAAGTCTGGTGTCAAAATCACCCTGGGAAAACCCCTTAATGTTCTCCAACACTCGCAGACGTTCAAGGACAGTATCCTCACCGGTTCTGGAAAAATGGGTTTGCAAAGTGCTGATGTCAGGAACATGGTTATGAGCTCTGATAAACTGTTTCACAAATTCCCAAATGACCACATCTTCAGGAAGGTCAAATTGTAAGCCTGAATCATCGAGTTTTATGTAGTTTCGTAAAAAAAGGTCAAGATTGTCCCCTGGTGCAGCAATAAACGTTGAACGCAATAATGTTTTCATTTACGGCCACCCCATTTTTTCTTCTTGTCTTTTTCTTCCATACGCCGAACTTCATTATCAGGATCAAGTTCACCCACCATAGTAGAAGGTGCAGCTAAACCTGTGGGTGCAGTATTTTGTCGGGAATAACAAACTGTGGGTTTGATTGGTTTGGAGGGGTGAACTTCTTGTGTTATGGGTGCAGCTTCCCCAGGCACACTAGTTCCAATGCCCATTGAAGATACTCCAACATATGGGTCCAATGCAATATGCTCCCAATCTTCCATATGAGAGCCGACATGAACACTATATGAAATATGGCCTTCCATCAATGGATATGAAGGCTGGTCAACCACCCACGTTGGTTTGTCTCTGAAATCCCTGAGTGTCAAGGTTTCTAACATAACCTCAGACATGGCTGAATTTCTGGCAGCCTTCACCCCCAAACACACAATCAATAATGCAGGATGCTCTACCAATTCCGATAATGCCTCAATAGGTGATTTTTCCATTTTCTGACGTTCATTTTCTCGAATCCCTACAATGTCGGGGTCGTAAACATTCAGACCTTTAGACAACCAGGCATCCATCAACAATGCATCCGAAACCACAAGGAAATTCCAACGTGGTCCCATCCGTACAGCCACATGTCGAATATGCTGTTTCAGATTAAAGGATGTAGATGTAATCATTATATTAGTCTTGTGTTTATTAGACAGCTGGGACGATTTGACAGGAGCAGCCTTTGACAGACCTTTCCAACCTCGTTCTAAATTAAGTTTTACATCTCGAACCTGCACACAACTGCAAATACGGGTCACTTCCCCCATAGCTACTAAAGGCCGTTCTTCTCGTGTTAAAGATACAACACCTCGGCCACGGCAGAAAGGGCAATTGGGAAGTCCATCACCAGATGGATAATCACTCATTATCAACCTCCACGAGCATCTGAAAGTAATCCACTGAAAATATCCGAAATATCATTAGATACTTCAATAACGGATACGTCATTCTCACCTTTGAAGCGTTTTCCCAAAACGGTTTCAATCAGGTTCATTTTCTTACCCAAAACACCCATAACTCGTTTGTCAATCGTAGCTCCATGCATATGACTACTGGCTACCAAATGAAGGGCATAGCAGGTATCATGAACACTCCCTATACGAATCATCCGACCGACCAACTGGATGAAATCACCCGCTGACCAAGGTGTGTCATAACAAATAAGAGCCTTAGCTGCCTGAAGATTGATGGCATCTGAACCAGCCATCGTAATACAAGCTACCCGTACATCAGAGTTCGGGTCCTGAAAGGCTGCCTTGGCTGCCTCACGTTGATCCTCATCCTCAGAACCTGTGATCCGAACAGCAGGTATCTTGGCTTTGGCTAACCTCGGCATAATGATGTCCACCATCGTTCGGAACCGAGTGAAGATAATGACATTTTCTTCTGCAAAATCTCCATTAGATAGAATATCTATCAAGGTCTCCAACTTGGGTGATAAACAATCGGTTGCCCCTATTAACTCCAAGTCATTCACAATCTCCTGACAATAAATGAGGGCAGTCAATTTTGTAGTTTCCTTATCGATCAATCCATTTTCAGTCCCTATTTCCAACAAACCTTCTAGAGCTTCCTTATATTTATCATCCTGCTCGTGGGTCATCTCCACGGAGATATTCTGAATAGTCAAGGATGGCAACTCTGAGGCCACTTCATACTTGGGACGGCCTAGAAAATATGGGGCAATTGTATTCTTGAATTCCAGAACTCGGGACTTGGTATACCCAACTATGACAGGGACTTGACGGTTGCTTTTTGGTATTTTCTGCATCCTGGTTATACAGTAATGCTGCATGAACTGACTGGTTGACATCTGGAATAATCCTGGTACCACCACTTTATAAATCCCGTGGCCTTCCATCAGATTGTTCTTTATGAGTGTTGCCGTCAATCCCCACACTTTGTCGGCTTGTTCTGCCAGATGTTGACAGACCTGGTGAACCTGAGTCTTGGGGTTTTTAAATGCAGTGCAATTTGATACTAAAACACCCCCCGCAAAATAATTATGATTATCTTCAACCTCTAAATTATAAACATATTGATCTTTATCTGAGGAGGGTGGATTCCAAATAGATTTATATAGTACCCAATCAGTAATCAGTTTATTTTTTGGTGTCACATCTAAAGAATGCGGGTATTGGAGTTGTAAATAATCAGGAAATTTATACTCTACTCCAGGTAATTTATATGGCATTAAAGCTAAAAATTTACGAGCCTCTTTATCAGGAAGATAAATATGAGCTAGACATTTTTTAGAACCTGTTTTCCTATCTGACCGTTCCTTTGAGATTTTAATTTGAGCTTGTAGACCCCATTTCCAATTCAACCACCCAACTATCAATTCCTGTTCTTCAAAAGTAAAACCCTGAGTGTGTAAAGAAATTGAATATGTAAAAGTATCATTTTTACAAAGATAGGTTGTTAAAGACCCGTCATCTCCATACCACACAGCTAATCCTAAAACACCTACTTTATCCAACCAGTCAAAAGTCACGTGTTTTTTATTTCTCTGTCGAATCCGAGACTGTACTAACAAAGAAGTAATTCCAGCATTACCCTTTAATTGGAATCTGTTGAGAATAGATGTTTCTTTATAACCACTTTGACAAGATGTTATACCAGACACCCCTAATGATCCTAATACCTCTTTTTTCCAGTTTAAATAAGCTGATTGTTTTTCAGACTGAATAAAACATACCCCCCATAAATTTCTGTTTGGGTGACTTATACTGGCATCCCCTAATAAACCTCCAAGTACTATTTGCATCTGATCATCAGTCGGGTAGTTATTGCATAAATACTGAACAGGGCTATCTTTTTTTAATGCTGAAGCCACACATTCTTTATCATTAAGTTTATAATATTTATGAGTTTTTGTTACTCTAGTTTTCCCTCCAAATCTAAAAGTAAGGTGGAGTAATTTCTTACTGTTCATCTTAGTACGTATCCACCGGGTTACTTTTTTTTCTTCGATTTCACTAGTATTTAGATTCTTTGACATTACAGACACAGGTTGTTTTTGACATACAATTTTCCCAACCAATTCCTGTGTACCGTCTGCTAAAGTGATTGGTGTGTGGTACTGGAAACATTCGTCCGCAATCAGGACATAATCCTTAAAATGCTGAAGGTGAGTGAAATCCTGAACTGCTGACCGATAGCCCATTATCAGGACAGTTGGGCCAGTAGCTTTGGCAAAAGCTTCACGAGCTTTTGCCCGAACCTTGGGGCTGCCTTTACAAATGACGGTCGTGATACCCTGAGTAAACTTTTGAAACTCCTGTGCCCACTGTTTAGTGGCGGATTTTGTTGTTAAAATAATAACTTTTTGGCTAGGCTTCTTTGCCCAAAGATAGCACAGTGCTCCAATAGACTCCAAGGTGTTATGATTCACGAAACCATCGGCCACAAAACAATGTTCGGGATCACTAACTTCAATGTCAGCTACGGCTTCTTCACCATCCTTAATGTTGACGATGGGATCATAGAAAAAGTTATTCTCACACAACGATTCAGTATAAGAAACATCTACCCGATTTTTAGGAGTTATAAAGCCAATCTCTTCACCAAAAATACGGGTATCGTCTCCAAATATAGTTAATTTTTTAGG
>Ga0075116_10000996_pt1 | contig 13050 bp, 16 predicted proteins | sample AntAceMetag02UKC_FD_69786 | JGI IMG/M metagenome (GOLD analysis project Ga0075116, IMG submission 69786) | Saline lake microbial communities from Ace Lake, Antarctica- Antarctic Ace Lake Metagenome 02UKC | ecosystem: Environmental > Aquatic > Non-marine Saline and Alkaline > Saline | place...
AGCATCTCAAAATAATATACGTGCTGCTCAGATGAGTTTAACGAGTGGCGGTGCTGGTGGAGCAGGCGGAGGATTATCTTCGTTTGCTGGAGGAAGTGGCGGCGCAGGAAATTTGTTTTCTATGTTAGGTGGTGGTGGTGGAAGCGCTGGTGCTGGTGCTGGTGGCGCTGGCGGTGCTGGTGCTGGTGCTGGTGCTGGTGTTGGAGTAGGTGCTTCTTTTGCTGCTAGTGCTGGAGCATCCGCAGCTCTTTTCGTTGCAAGTAGAATCATAAGTCAAACAAAAGATAGCGGTAAGGAGTACTGGAAAGATGTTGGAAGAAGATATTCAGGGCAAGAGGGTTTTATGAAAATGTTCATGGACCCATTAAATATATTGGGTATGCATAAAGTTACAAAAACTGAAGTTACGGAAAGAACAGACCAAATACGTGTTTCGTCAAAGTTAGACGTAACTAATAAAAAATTAGATATTTTAAATAGGAATTTAGTGGGAGTAAGACGTGGTGTTGAGGGTTATGTACGTAAACAATCTTTTTATTTTAGACAACGCCCTTCTTCTGGCGTTCAGTTTCAGCCTGAAGAATTTGCTTTTTCGAGTAATCAAAGACGTGGGTATACGTAATAAAAAGGAGTGTATAAATGCCGGATAATATAAAGTCTATGTCGTTAAGGTCTTGGTGGACAATGGAGAAATATAGTACAGGTGCAAGTGCATGGGTTTCTGATTCTGCTATTCCAGCCCCGGGAAATGTTGAAATTTTAGAGACTAGGATCGGGACGACAGAGAATGTTATTACGGTAAATGGTTCTTTGGGTAGAATAACGAGAAGCACGACATATAATCTTGATCAGATGCTTTTTCAGTTTCATAAATCAACAGTAAAAGATTCTCTTGTTGCGCAGTTTGAAACGTATAAAAAAGATGATACTGGTATTCGTATTACAACACACGTTGCAAATAAAAAATTTGAAGGTTATGTAGAAAATGTAACAAAAATGTGGGATTTAAGTTATAAGAACGAAGAACAGGAATACGCGCTTGAAGTTTTGTTTCAACCGTTTGATGTTGATGGAGATGGAACAATTGGGTAATCATATATGTTTTTCAAAAGAACAACTTAGTAGTATAAACAGAATGAATGTAAAAAAAAAGAAAAAGGAGATTGTCGTGAGCGAAAAAGAAAATGAATGGATACGAGTACCGTTAAACATTTTATGTTGTCCTAAATGTAAGAGTGACTTAGAATTAAATGATAAAAAACTTGAATGTAAAGTATGTAATGTATTTTACAAGATTGAACAAAATGGAGTACCTGTTTTATTAACATCACAAGCAAAGAAATTAATTCCAGCATAATTTTATGGCAAAAGCATTAACGACAAGAGCTGATTCACAGCTCACACAAGTAGATATAAGAACAGATATAAAATTAACTGTTAATAATATTGACGTAACAAGTAATATGTTAAGTCATAATATTTCATACAGTACGCAATTTGGCGTAGCTAATTTTACATTTGAACTTATTAACAATAATGGTATTTATTCAGATGGCGGAGCGAGTGAAATAAAGTTGGGGTATGAAGTTATTTTAGAGTTTATGTTTGCAGGAGCTACTGATAGATTTTTTATTTTTCATGGATATATACGACCGAGTGGAATAACGATAGTTGAAGGTCGGAATACTATTCAAGTTCAGGCAATGGACTTTATCGTAAAATTACAAGAGACAGATGTTGATAAAGTATACGAAGCAGATAAAATAGCAGTTACAAACGAAATCTTATCTCCTGTCTTTCTTGCTGATCCTAATGCAATGTACGCGAGTATTTTTAATTTTGCAAATGAAAACATTGCAGAAGATCCTCCTCCTAATATACGAATAAGAAACCAATTGGATAAGTTAGAAGATCCACAGTTTAGTGGATTTGAAGTTAATTACGCAACGGGACAGATGACGCTTGGTTCTTTACTCAATGCACGAGATAATTTTGAAGTTGTGGTTAGTTATCACTTCTATCCTTTAGGCCTTTATATTGAAGACATAGTTGAAGATTTGATTAAGTTACCTGATGGATATAGCCAATATAATTTTGGCGAAACGTCAGCACAAGGCATTGTTGATAATCATCTTACGACAGATTTAAACGCAGAAGAAGGAACGGACGTAGATACGATGTTACCAAATTTTTATACCGTAACGTATACAATAAAAAGTGCATTAACGGCAGCAGTTATTGCCGGAGATACGTCAGGTAGTCTTGACACGTCTGGTTTTCCTTCTTCTGGAACAGCAAACATAAATGGTGACACGTTTACGTGGACAGGAAAGACAACTACTACTTTAACAGGTATTCCTGCAACAGGAGCAAGCGCTGTTCTTGCGCATGCTATTGGAGCGTATGTTGTTTACGAAGCTGATTATAGTTCTGGTCAGCTTTGGTACCATTTATATAATAATCGAACAACTACATTAACATCGAGTGATTATACAATAACGCCAGTTGGTGCAGGTACACCTACAATAGAATATTTCAATAAAAGAGATGGACTTATAATTTTAGATGCAAGAATATCAACACAATCCGTAGTAACATGTAACACGAATTACAGCTTCAAAACGATCCAAAGTGCTGGCATTGAGATAAATAAAATTACGTTTGCAGAGCGTGAAGTAGCGAATAGATTTGAAGCCGTTAACCAGCTCCGTAAAAGTCTTGCACCGAATTATTTAATTCGTACGAAAGGGACGGATTTAATATGGGCTACATACGTTAATCAATTAACGACGGCAGATTATGATTTAAAAGCTATTCATAGTTTAAATTATTCTGAAGATCAAGATTTTTATACGCGTTGTATTTTTTATGGCAGTAGCCAGAACCCGCATAATATTATGTTTGATGACGGAGTGTCATTATTAGATTCAGGAGCCGAATATTCAGCAGTAACGACGAACACTGAACTTACGTATGTAGAAGATAAAGGACAGCAACGTGTGTATAGATCTGGTCTTGAAATTGGAAAAATAATTTTAAATGGAACTCAGGGCGTACGGCCAGTTGTTTATTTAAACAGTAATCCTATTGATAATAATATGTATGAAGTTATTCAGTCCGATTGTGTTATAAGCCAAAGGGTAAAAACAGAAACAACGACAAAATCAGGAGGAAGTTCGACTGATGTTACAATAACCACATATTACTATTATAAGGTTTATTTTAGTCATACTGGCATTGAACCGTCACAGGTAATACATATATATAACGCAACTGGCATTGAAATTTATTCTTTAGGTCCAAACGAGGATAATTTTGATTATGAACAGGGTATATGGAACGTTCCTGGAAATGAAGAAAATGAGGTATTAATAACGGCATCAACAGCTACATATTGGATATTATATTCAACCAATAGCTTACAAATTGATTACGATAATGTTTTATTTTATATAGACAGAACGTTAGTGCCAGACGTAACAAAAGCGTTAGTATCGGCAACGTTTGAATATCAGACAGTTATGACACCTATTAATGGAGCCGGACGTTGTTTTGATGGTAGGTGGGATACACAGACACAGACTATTTTTTATTCAAAACCGCCATCTGGATATGTATATACAATTGTTGATTTAGGGAGTATTCAGAACATACAGACTATTGACATGATTGCAGGTTTTTTTAAACCAGAGCCTGATGGTAGACGTCGTTTTGAAATGACGAATTTTTTCACGTTAAAGTATTCTTTAGATAATTTAGCGTATTATGACGTGTCCCCGGAAACAAATAATTTTTCAATTAATAGCGGAGATACAAACTCTTGGGAAACTGATATTTTAGGTGAGAATTTTAAAGCGCGTTATTTTAAACTTATAATTGAAGATTTGGGTAAGGTTGAATATGGCAATGGTGCGTGGGTAGTTGCATTTGTCGAGTTCGCAGCATTTAACGAAGTTATTTTAAGAGGAGAAGCTAAACTTGTCCCCACTACAGAATTATCATTAGCGTCATTAATAAGTGATACGACCATAACAGTAAAAGACGCTACATCGTTTCCTTCAGGTGCGGGAACAGGATATTATCGAGATACAAATAGAGATTTAACGAGTTTTACGTATACAGGTAAAACAGCTACTTCTTTTACAGGCGTAGCTGGCGCAAGTGCGTTTCCCTCAGGTACGCAAATAGTTCAATATGAAGCAGACGATGATAATGAAATATATGATGTGGATTATTTATTGCAAAAAGTAGGAGACGTTGTTTTTAAGGATAAAACAATAAATGAGTATTTAGATACAGAAACAAAAGTAAAGAAACGCGCAAAGGATTATTTAACAGAATTTTATAAGAATCATACAAAAGGATCAGCAGATTTATTCTATGCTCCTCATTTACAAGTTGGGCATACGGTAAAAGTAGATGATTCTGAGAATAGAGTAGAAAGAAATTATTTTGCAGAGCAAGTGAATCATTCGCAATTAGGGACAACCGTGCAATTGGCATATTACCCGTGAGGAATTGAATGAAAAAACCTAATGAAAGAATAAAAAGAGATATATTAAGGTATAAAAAGGCAGGAATGGACTTAGCGCCGTTACTCAAAGATATAGAACTGCGTGATTTGGATTTATCGTATTCGTATATATCAGAACTAAGAAGAAGCGATAACCTGACTCACGTTAATTTATCGCATTCAAAAGGCGTGTTTATATTACAAGGAGCTACATTACGCCATGCACGTTTTTGCGGAACAATATTTGAACAAGGATCGTCTCTAAGAGGTGCTGATTTAAGGTACGCTAATTTAATGGGAGCAAATTTTGGGAATATAGATTATGCGCATGCAGATTTACGCGGTGCTAATATATGCGGAATAGTTTTTCCGTTTGGAAGTAAGAAGGGATATAAAGCTATAATTTCAAAAAATATTGTTGATTTAATGTATAGGTTTTTTGATGTCCGCGATGACGGAACTGAAATAAATATTCCAGAATTTTTACAGAAAAAATAATTATGCCAATAAAAACGTATCAGCCATTAGACGTCTTAGTTAAAAAAATGATAGAAGCGTATGGTGGAGGACCAACAGACGCAAGCTTACAAACAAGATTTGCTCCTGGCCTTACTGCTGGATTCGGACAATCTCCGAGTTTAGAAGCGCGCGATTTATCAGATGCATTACAAGACTTGGCAGAAGCTGTTGGTTCTTTAGTAAAGCCATGGATCAAAGACGGACTTGCCGTTACGGCTAAAACCCCACCAAGTTCAATTGTTAATATTGCTAAAGGAACTGGCATTGCTTATGGAAAAGTATTTACGATAACGGGGGCAGGCGGTATTGATACAGTAATCCCTCTTGATGATAAAACATATGTTTGGTATGTTAATTTATACCAAAATGGCGTTAATATCGATAAACAAAAATATGATTATAAGGTACCAGTAGCAAAGGTTGTTGTTCCGAACCCGGGTAAAACTGTTAAGATAAGAGACGACGCGCCTACTGATGGATTTGATGGATGGATAGTTTCAGGGAAAGATCCTCTTTTTGATGATGGATGGGAATGGGACGATGCAACAGAGGCCGTTTTAAAGAACACTTTAGATAAGATATTCGCACAGAATATATTCGGTTCAATAAAATTAAGTGAAAATCTTACTATTACAAATGCTCAAGGTACATTGAAAATGGATTCAAACAGTGTTAACATTTTCTATGAATCTGGTAATTTAGGAAGTAAGTTTAATCGACGCGGTGTGTTTTTTTATGAAGATTCTTCTTCTGCTACAGAACTTGCACATTTTTCTTCAACAGACGCGAGAATTGGCAATATTGTAATAAACACGAACTCTATTCAATCGGGTAATTTTGTAACTGGTAATCTTGGGAGTGGATTTCAAATAAAAGATGATGGCGACGTTGAATTCCAAAATGCTACTATTAGAGGTCGTTTAAAGACAACAGTATTTGAAAAAGATACGATTTCTGTTATTGGCGGAACGAATTTAGTTATGGGTGGTGATATACTTGATGCTGATATGACAAGTAGTGACACGTCACAGCTTGTCATTAAAGGTGATGATACATTTGCCGTAGGTGATATTTTAAGAGGGAAAGATGGATTTGACGATGAATGGATTGCTGTTGATGGTGTTGCCGGAAACACATATATTGTTTCAAGAGACCAAGGTAATGGTTATGCAGCCAATAATAATCCCGCATGGAAAAAAGGGACCGCTATAACAAATTATGGAAAGTCAGGGTCAGGAGGTATTTATTTAACTTCGTCAGAGAGCAATTCTCCGTATATAAGTGTAATTACACATGGCGGTGATCCATGGAATAATTTAATCACAAAAATGAGAATGGGAAATTTAAATGGTTATTTAGGGTATACAACAGATGAATACGGTATTGCTATTGGAGATAGTGATAGTTTTTTAAAGTATGACCCTGCTTTTGGAATGAGATTATCTGGAGATTTAAAGATACTTTTAGGTATGAAGTCACAGTCTTATTTTAGGAATGTACAGGGCACAGGATCTGGTGTTTATATCGAAATAGGTAATGAAGGAATTGCGTTGAAAGATGGAACGCAAGGTAGTACGTATAGCTCAGGACAATACAGCACTGCTAAGTATGGCTATGGCGCGTTGGCTTATATATTAAATCCAACGTTACAGATACCTCTTGCCGTATTAAAAGAGCCAAAAGCGGGAGCTACAGATGTCGCAGACGTACGGTTTTATAATAGAAGCGATGACCCTGGCGGAACAGCAGAAAAAGGTGATCTTGCGTGCGTTAATGGTCATTTGGTAGGATGTACAGCAAATGGTTCACCCGGTACATGGGAAACATATGCACATTCTGATGGTACTACTGGCGGCTCTGGTAGTGCAGGAGCAGGGAATCAATATATTGAGGTTGATATAAACGGGACAACATATAAGTTATTACATGATTAATAAAAATAGAGATTATATTAAATCAAATAATTCAAAAGAGAGATATTATGCAAACAATTACAATTAATATAGGTGATTTACCACATAGGCTATTAACAAAATATGCGGCTGCTAATAGCGTACCAATTGAACAATTCAGCGCGCGTCTTTTAGCTAATTGGGCCAATAAACATATCGAGGGGTATTTTCAAAAACAAATGCGAGAAAAAACGTATACAGAACTAATACAATTATTTGGAGAGCCAGAGCCATGAGCATAAAAAAAGAAGGCGACGTGAGAAAGTTTGAGAAGTATTTAGGTGATTGGAAAATTAAGAATATTGTTAAGAACACAGGAGCACAAAAAAACTTAACATTAAAAGCACAAAAATGTCCTCATTGTGGTGGTATGTTTGGAGATGAGAGGATATTTACGTTTAATTATATAGAAGAGTTAAAAGAAGGGAACAGAACTATGCATCTAGCTGTATCTGATTGTGGTAGATACGTAATATTGGAGGAATATTTAGATGATAAAGAAATTAAAAATATGGTTCGGTAAGTTACTTTGGAATTTAATGAGTGAAGTTGGATCAACGTCATTTCCCGCGGCACTTGACAGTTATACGACAAAAAGTTCAGGAGACACGATATCAGAAGCGCATATGAACGATGTTCAAGATGCGATGGTTGCAATACAAACAAAAATAGGGACAGGCTCGTCAACGCCGATTATAAATACTATTTTGACAGGAACTGGTGTTGGGACAAGTGCATGGCAAGCAAGTGGTAATGTTAAAATAGGATCTGTGTCAGGTGATCGTGATATGACCGCTGTGAGTGGTGACGTTTCTGAAACAGGAATAGGATTCCAACCGAGATATGTAATCTTTTTTTGTGGGGTAAATACAACGTCAAAAGTTTCGTGGGGATTTGACGATGCATCAAATAGAATATGTATTGCAGATTATCATGGACAGACTGTTAATACTTATTTTGTAAGTACCGGGCATTCAATTAAGATAATGCAAGATGCGTCTAATATGCAACAAGGTCTTTTGAAGACTCTTGATGCCGATGGGTTTACAATAACATGGTTTAAGGAAGGGTCTCCTTCCGCTGGTACTGCAATTATTGGATATATATGCGTTAGATAAAGGGGGGTAATTATGACAATAGAGAGAGTTTCTTCAGGTATACCGTATAGACAGCAAGTTGAGAAATTAGAGGGCAACGATTTCGAGATAAACGGTAAAGTAAACCAAGCTAAATTTCAAGAATTTAAAATTGATGATTTCTTATATGATTTTGGCGTCGGTAATAAATACACCGGGTCAAAATTAGGTAATACATTATCTGACTATCATAATTGGGTACATTTTAAATCAAAGACAGGCTACTCAATATGGCGGTATCCATTAACCGATTATGTTCACAATACAGATAATGAACTTTATTTAGACGATATTGTTTTAGATTTAAGAGGAGAAGCAACGTCTGAATCATTAACTTCATTCGATAAAGTGTTTGTTTATGATGGTGCTACATATACTGATCAGACAACGGAAGCAGGAACAGAGGTAGGGACCGCGTTTACGGTCCTTGAAGGCACAGATGATTTTTTATATGTTGGTGCAAGTGCTGCATTTTCAGGGATAGCCTTTGATTTTGATACTAAGGGTGCCAATATAACGTTAGTTTTACAATATTATAATGGTTCAACGTGGGTTACATTAGCAACAACAACCGATTCTTTAGACGATAATACGTCAAACACAAAATCTGACGGGTTAATAACGTATACATCACCTACGTTATGGGCACAAACAGCTGTTAATGGAAGCACGTATTACTGGATACGGTTCTCAACGTCAACAGCACCAGTAACAGCCCCTACGATTTACTCAATAACCCCGTACGATAATATCGATTCGTTGCTTCAGTTATCAAGCACTCAAATAACGAACGAGGATTGGTCGTGGGGCTATTACTATGATTCAACCCAAGGTACAACAGGCGCTAATTTATATGTAAGCGTAAGAAACGATGGCGATTCTGATTATGATGGTGATTTTTACATAAAATCTTCATCGAGCGCGCTAAACAAACAGAACTTTTTTATTTATAATCATAATTATTTATTAAATCAACAAGTAAGTTATTATGATAAAGGAAAGATGGATGTTGTTAATACCGGGGCTTCTATTATGTTTAATCTGCAACATAGACCAAATAGTGCTGATAATACGGTTATGTTGTGCCTTGACACTATAAATACTGGTTCTGGTAACGGATACCCATTGCAGTTTAAAGGGGAAGCTATTGACGAAGTATCTGGAGGTGATACAAAAGCAGGGAGAATAGCTGTTTTAGATAAAGATGGCAACGAACGGTATTTATATTTATATAGTGATTAAAAACAAATAATTTATTAAAAGAAAGGGAACATCATGGGAAAAGTACTTAAATTTTTAAAAGGAAAAAAGACGTATATCATAGCGCTTGTTTTAGCCGTTATGACATTTTTGTTACAGGCAGGAATCATCGATAATGAGACATATAAATCGATTCTTGGCTTCTTAACTGCTGCCGGATTAATGACCCTACGTTCTGGCATTAACAATCCAGCAAAACCAACGGAATAGTTTATTTATGGGACAAATAATGGCTACATTAACTGTTGTTGGAGGATTCGTTAAGCTATTGATTCTTTTTTTTCAAGTTAAGATCGAAAAAGATAGGGTTCGTAAAATGAAGCTTGCGAGTGCTTATAACAAAATAAAACAAGGGATAAAGAATAAAGATGCGAGCGAAATTACTCTTGGTTTTGATATTGCTAATAACTCTTAGTTCTTGTGCGCAAATAGTTATTCATCCTATAGAAGAAGAAGATATTTTTTTATTAGAGAAAAACGATAGGATAATACTTAAAGACGGAACTGAGTTTGCGATTAAAAAAGATGGTGTTTTTTTATCTGAAAAGTACATGAAAGAAGTTGCAAAAATGAAGCTAAAGTAGTATACTATATAGACATAAGAAGGGTAATTCTGAATATTTATAGGAGTTCTTACGTTAAGAATTCAAAATAAAAACTACCAAAAACAGAATTACCCTTCTTAATTTTTAACGGCTGGGAAAAAAATTAATTTTTGTCTTTTTTAAGAAAAGATTTATGCGACAAAAGGCCAAAAAAATTAAGAAGGTTTCGACCATCTGTTTTATATAAGCATCCAAGCACTCTATGAGGAACAACCAAAGATTTCATTTCATCGTATATTTTTAACGCTTCTAAGTCTGCACCTGTCATATATTCCAATTTATCTAATCGTTCAATAACGCCAAGCATTTCACCCAAACGAGAGAACTGCTCTTCTTCATACGTTCCAAATCCACCAAGGATAGTATACGCATTAAGACCTGTTGTACCTTTTTCAGCATTTAACGCGGGGGCTGAAAATGCAAGAGCTAATGTTTCATGCTCGTCACCACCGATATTAACATCCTGAGAATTACCCTGGTCCTGCCCTACGATACCAATTTGACCCTGTCCTTGTCCCTGTCCTTGAAGTTGATCTTGCCCTTGGCCCTGGTCTTGTCCTTGACCCTGCGATGTATAGTCACTGTTGTTGTTTGTGTCGCTATTACAATTTAAATTACGGTTATAATCGCGATTATCATTATCGTTAATACCGATCTGTTCTTGTCCTTGAGAATTAGCGTTATCATTCTCATTAACACCAATCTGTCCTTGACCCTGGCCCTGTCCTTGACTTTGTTCATAAGAGTCACCGAGGTTAATTCCCCCCGCCAATGCGACACTTGTTACAGCAAAAACACAACATACAACGAGTACTGCGAAAATAATACTTCTTTTCATCTTTTTTTCTCCTGATTTTGTTTTTTAGGTTAATTACCAGCCGTTATTATTTCAATTATTTGTTTTGCTCGTGCTTTAAACGTGTGATACTTTTTTATTATATGATAATTCCGCTCGATTATCAACCTTTGAGCAGATGGATGCATAGTCAATGCGTCTTTAACTGACGAAATAGCTTCTTCAGCGTCAAGCGTAAAATTAGCGTTAAACGGACTATAACCGTATTGCTTGTAATAGTTTATAGATAGTTGTGGGATAGTTAAGTTTGGTACTACGTCTGTTACTAAATATCGTTTACATCCAATAACTTCAAAATTACGGACTGCTATATCATTAAAAAGGCTTCTGTTGAACCCTATTTGCCCTTTTTGCAATATACGGATATAATCTTCTCCGTATAATTTATCAAAATAAATACGGACGTTAAACTCTTTAATCAACGCTTTCAATAAATAAGCGCGCTCTGCGTACTCATTATTTTGTGAAGATAAATGTATGTTATCAACTAATTTTGTAGTATAAATAAATCCTTCTTCATCTTTTTTAGCATAAGTAAATAAATCTTTTTTTGATATACCAGTTTCACCGACAAAAGCTATATCGCATACTGGTTTTATATCATCGATCGGATAAATTAAATCATCGTTATACGCTTGCATAACAAAATGAGTTTTTAAGCCTTTTCGTTCGTATGCATTAGCAAAATATTTTTGTGAAATAAATATTGCGTCGTAATTACCTTTTAATGCCATGTCTCTATGACCCAACCCGCCGCGATGCGGATCAAGAACAAAGTAATAACTTTTTATTCCTTTTGGTTTTTCGCCAATAAAATAAAAATGAGGTTCGATTACAAGAATAAAGTCAGGGGTGCATGGCATTAAATCAAGTATTTCAGCGTATGTATATGTCTCCGGGTACGGTTTGTCTGGTACGTAGATTTCATTTCTGTCTATAAACGAATTGTCTTTAACTCCGTATACTGGTCCGGCTGTATACACTGTATGTCCTAAATCGTTAAATGCATCAATAAGCGCTATTGATGATGTATAAAATGGTTCTGAACGGCCAGAACATATTAATATATTCATGTCTTTATTCTCTTTTGTAGCAAAGTTATTAAATCACTAACAGTTTTCATATCGATTATTTCTGAGTCTTCAATATCAATATTAAATTCTTCTTCAATTTCCATTATAATTTCAAACATATCTAATGAATCGAGCAATAGATCATTATCTAATTTAGATTTTTCTGTTAATTTAATATCGTCAGGTATGAATCTATTTCTTGTTAATATATCTTTTATTTTTAAAAAGATGATGTCTCTATCCATTTTCATACCTCCGTTTATATTCTGTTAATATGTACTGGAAAACCAAACTGTTTTACAGATTCTGAGTTCATTATAGAATTCTCTAAAAACCATTTTTTGCGTTCACGTTCAGCGTTGTTTCCACTATTACGTTCACTAACAAAATAATCTCTTTTCATGTCCCATGTTTTAGACCCGTGTTCACGTTCTATTGGTGAATGTTCAATATCTTTTGAACAATGATGAAAAATTGCCGCGTTTAAATCAATGGCCATTTTACATTCATTGTTCCACAGTTCATATCCAAGAGCAGACGTTTCAAATTGATACGGGGCATACGCATTATCAAAAGGTATAAACGGTAATTTATCAAGTCTGAACATAGCAGCAGAATCGTTTATTCCCGTACACATTTGATATGGATTTGAACTAATTGGCATCCAATTATCGAATTTTTCTCTATCGCCATCTATTTTAATCGGACTGATAACGTCGAGTTTTCCAGACGAGATGAGTTTATACATTGACGCAAATGACCCTTCTTTAAACTCCATGTCTGAGCCTTGCCACAGCAAGTATCTAGCGTCTGGCAATAACTTCGCAAACCCAAACATCATATTCCATATATGTGTAAGGCTATGTAACCCATTTTTAAGCACAATTGCATAATCAGGCTGTTCTTCAAGAACAACAAAATCTTCAGAAATTCCATCAAACAAAATTATTGTAGTAAATGGTATCTTATCTTTCTTTAACATTTTGATTGCTCTGTTTGTATATTCATACGTTTTGTATTGTGATATAGCAACAACAATTTCCTCTGACGTTTTTACTTTAAACGGTTCAAACTCTTTTTTTTCATTTTGAATTATTTCTGGCATATTTTTCTCCCTAGATAATCACGATACATTA
>Ga0075116_10001005_pt1 | contig 12991 bp, 18 predicted proteins | sample AntAceMetag02UKC_FD_69786 | JGI IMG/M metagenome (GOLD analysis project Ga0075116, IMG submission 69786) | Saline lake microbial communities from Ace Lake, Antarctica- Antarctic Ace Lake Metagenome 02UKC | ecosystem: Environmental > Aquatic > Non-marine Saline and Alkaline > Saline | place...
ACCTGAAGGCGGGACAGACAGCCACGGTTGGTTGTCGGTTGATTTCTGCCGGTGACGGAACTCTGAAATTGGAATCTGATGCAACGTCTGCGGGTGTTGTGAAACAGATCATTGGCTGGGCACAGGAAGCGGTTGATCTCAGTACAAGTGGCGCTGTGGACACGCTTATGGATGTCCGGTTGGCGTAACAACGTAAACGCGATGTCAGTTTTGGCACAGCAAAATAAGTAAGGAGAATGAAAATGCCAGAAGATTTTGTGCTAAATGGAGCGGCAAGCGGAAGCGTTGCGAATCGGCTTTTGCAGTGCGATTTCGACACACGTTGTTTGCGGCCATATCTTGGTGCTGATGGGAGAACTTTCATCACACAAAATCAGGGTGGGAAAGAAGTTGCAGTTCCCGTTCAAAATGCAACCACCACTCTGCGAAAAGATGACTGGCTTATGCTGGATCAAGCGATTGTGAAAGCGGCCCAGCCTCGGCTTGGATTCGTTGCGGATTTGCGTGCAAAGGGTTTGACGTACACCATTCCGAACGGGATGGGGCATACGGTTCTGCAAACTGAAACGCAAAGCGATATCACGGCGGCTGACATCTCAATGGAAGCGCTGACTAAGAGCCAGAGTGATCGCCCGGTGTTCGAGCTTACGAACCTGCCCTTGCCGATCACTCACAAGGATTTCCAGATTCCGTTGCGTCAATTGCAAGCGTCTCGGAATGGCGGAAGTCCGTTGGACACGACCACCGCTGAATTGGCGGGGCGTAAGGTCGCTGAATCCATCGAGAAACTTGCTGTTGGTGTCAATTCGACGTACACGTTTGGTGGCGGAACGATCTACGGTTTGGCGAATTATGTGAACGCATTGTCTAAAACTATTACTTCCCCGGAGGCAAGTGGTTGGACGGGTGCGACGATTCTCCAAGAAATCCTTCAGATGCGTGCGCAATCTCAGGCGGCTTACCATTACGGTCCGTGGATGCTGTACAACTCTCCGAGTTGGGACGTGTATTTGGATGATGATTATTCCACCTCGAAGGGCGACAACACGCTCCGTGAACGTATCCAAAAAATCGGAGACATTCAGTCAGTCAAGACGCTGGATTACCTCGAAGACTATGACATGATTCTGGTTCAGATGACCTCTGACGTTGTGCGGGAAGTGATTGGAATGGATATCACTACTGTGCAGTGGGAATCCGATGGCGGGTTTATGCAGAATTTCAAAGTCATGGCCATTATGGTTCCGCAATTGCGAATGGACCAGAATTCCAGAACCGGCATCGTGGTCGGTGCTGTTGCGTAGGTTGCGTCTCTGCGGGACGCAATGTTGAGCGTGTAGCAGGGGCTGATTAGTTCGGCCCTAATCAAGCCCCTGCTCCGCATAACCTAAAGGGGAAACGATAATGGGAAAGCACAAAGCTCCGATGCGAAAGTATGTTGTTCTGGGTGGTGAACATAATCACCATGGCGTGACATACAAAAAGGGCGAAGTTGTCGAATGTGGGGTGGATCTCACAAAGATTTTTGAGAACAAGTTTCGGTATTTTGTTTCGGATGTTGAAGAAGATCTTGACGAAGGCGTTTCCGATGCGGGCGAGAGTGAAATGTCATTCGGGGACGACGTTACCAAAGATTTTTCCGCTGCAAAAGTTGGGAAGGTTTTGGTGTTCCAAAAATCAAAATACTTCCATGTGTTTGCAGCCGAAGACCCTACCTCTCCGATCTCGGACAAGCCGCTGAAAACTAAGCGTGCTGTGAATTCGTTCATTCAGGCGTACATTCTCAACCATGAGGAGTAGAATGATATGCCTCAATGGAATCCGAAACCTTTGTGGAATGGGAAAGACGTTTATGTGATTGGTGGAGGCTCTTCGCTCCGCACGTTTGACTATTCTCTACTCAAAGGAAAATTCACTATCGGATGTAATTCGGCGTTCACGCTCGGCTATGATATTTGTAGAGCTTGCGTTTTTGGTGATATTCCTTGGTTTGACAGATTCCAAGATGAATTGGAAAAGTTCCCTGGCATGGTGTTCACCTGTGCCAGGGGCTTTTTTGTTCCTTGGGTCTATACGCTCAAAAACTACCCGATGGGACTCCATACTGATGGTTTGGGCTGGAATGGAAACACAGGGGCCGTAGCGTTGAACCTTGCGCTATTGCTGGGCGCGGCGAATGTCTACTTGCTCGGGTTCGATATGAAATTAGACGAGCAAGGCCGACCGAATTGGCATGATAAACAAATCGACAAGCCTAACAAGAAAGTCTACAAAAGGTTTCTTAATGGGTTTGAGCGGCAAGTGCAAGCTGACTGGAAAACGCATTTTTCTGGTGTTGGAATCTGGAACCTTAATCCTGATTCTGAGATGCAAACATTCCAAAAAATGTCTTGGCAGGAGCATTTTGGCGTAACTGCGGAGGCATTGTCTGATGGCAGTTAGAACCACATCCGATCTCGTTGCTGCAATCATTGCGGTAGACACAAAAAACATAACGGACGTGTCCCCGTTCATTTCTGCCGCGAGTGCGTTAGTAGACGAAGCGTGTTCGACCGACGACTACACGGATGCGCAACTCACAGTAATTGAGACGTGGCTTGCGGCCCATGTTTACACAATCAGAGATCCGAGAGCAGAATCGGAAAAGGCCGGATCGATTAGTGTGAAATATCAAAGCAAAGTTGCTCTGAATCTCTCCACTTCCCATTACGGACAAATGGCAATGCTTCTTGATCATAAGGGTGGGCTTGCTGCCCTGAGCAAACGTATTGAGAAAGGGAAAAAGCAGTCAGTATCCATTACATGGTGGGGAAGTGAGGATGACTAAAAATGCAGGAGCAGCATATGCTACTCGTCGAACAGGTTGCGAAATTTCTTTATTCGTATGGGGGTTGGGCTGTTGCGGTTCTTCTTGGATATGCGATTTATAGGCTGTATGCAGATTTTAATCGAAAAGTTGAAGCAAAAGACGCACTCATTCAAACACTGAACGAGAGCCATCATACTGAGATCGTTGCGGTGATTACAGAATGTACCGGAGTGTTAACCCTTGTAAAAGATGCGATGGGCCGGTGTGAGGCGTGGCGGCTGTCCACGCTAAAAGCAGGGAGATGAGAGCAAATGACTAAGGCCGTTGAGAAGTTTTTAGACGAAGGCAGGAAAACCAGACTGCATATCAGTCAAGGGACTTTTTGTGTTATATGCGCTAACGATACTTGTGCGGAAATTATGCGTCGAATTGTCGAAGACACGTTCAAAAAAGTTTACCGCCGTTTTGAATCGTTGCACAAAGCGTGGAAAGAAATTGATGCTGGAAAGTCTGGATCGTGTGCGTGTATCGCAATTGATTTGGATATGAAAGACGGCGACTGTGTTGGAATGGATTTGTTGGAATGTGTTGATCGAAGACATCCCGAAATTGTTGTAATCGGAGTCACGAGCGATATTGCAGAAGTTGAGAAAATCCAGGAAAAGCACCCGCGAGTTTGTGTTGTTTCTCAGTCGGAAAGTATGTACGGCTTACTTGAAAGTCTGCATACAGATGTGGCCGTAGTATGAGCATCATAACTACAATGCTTCGGCAGACTGCGGTGTACTGGCCGGTTCTTTTGGGCCGGGATCGTTTTGGGAATGCACAGTTTGGTGCGGCCCGGGAAGTCGATGTACGTTGGGAAGATGTGCAGGAAGAGTACGTTGATGCACTGGGCACGCGCTTACTGTCAAAATCTGTTGTATACGTGGGTGAAGATTTGGTAGTTGGCGGGGTGTTGTGGTTGGGCACTCTTGCGACGGTAGAGCATTTGAATGAGCCGAAAGAAAATGATGACGCATACGAAGTAAAGGCGTTGGCGAAACTTCCTAATTTCAAGGCGACGGAATTCTTGAGGACGTGCTATTTATAATGGCAATGATTACCAAAATAGTAGGTGTGGAAAATGTGTTGAAAAACCTTTCAGCGTCTGAGCTTCTTGTTGGCAAAGGTATTGAAACCGGCATCAAAAGAGCTGCTCTGTTTCTGCAAAGAAAATCAATGAAGGTTGTTCCCATTGATACGGGAGTTTTGAAAGGCTCTGCGTATTCGCGGCATGTTGGTAAAGGTATTAAAACCATTGGGCTTGTTGGCTACACGACAGAGTACGGTGTGTACGTACATGAGAATTTGAATGCACGCCATGCTGAAGGAAAACAGGCCAAGTTTCTCGAAGGACCAGCGAAAGAATTCCGAAAAGAGATTTTGAAAATCATTCAGGATGGGGCGAGTAAAGTAAAATGACACATTCTCCGGCAGACGTTTTAGCGCACTACTTGATTGCACAGGATTTGTTCACAGATCCTACGGCATCGAGTATTTGGCCGCTGTTCGTTTCTAATTTGCCGGATGATAAAAACATAGAAGCTGACGCTGCCGCCGTGTTTGATTCGCCGGGGACAAAAGACGGGCGCTACATGCGTGGTGGAAAAACGATTTTTCACTACGGAACAATGGTGATGATTCGGTCTGGGAATCATCCAGATGGTTATGCAAAAGCGGATGCAATCATTACAGCTCTTGACGCACTCGACAGCGCATCGGTCACAATAGACAACACAGAATACACGATTGAGAATGCATCGGTTGTAGGGCCGCCAATTGCTTTGGGAAACGAAGATGGCACGCGGCGTAGGCAGTTGCACACTGTGAACGCGATGCTAACTATTTTGGAGGTATAAGAATGTCTGTGAATTTGACAAGTTCAAAAAATATCAAAGTTGGTGGAGTGTCTTTTCCTGAGAGTAGAACGCTCACCGGGGACGCGGCAATCGTTCACGATTTGAGTATTGCTGCGGGTGACCTTGGCTCGCTGACCACCCGAACAAGTGACACGGCAGGAACTGTCACGATGACAAGTAGCAGCCACGGAATTACAACGGCTGCTCGGGCGGATATTTATTGGGACGGTGGCCAAGCGAGAAACGCAACTATCGGAACAGTGTCTGGGAATTCGGTTCCGTTTACTCTTGCGATTGGCGATGCTATGCCCACGCAGGATACAGCGGTTACCGTCTGCGTTGTAACTGAGCTTGACGTGGGTGTACTCGGAACGAATGTTGTGGCCATTTCCTTGTATGGAGCGAAGCGGTCAACTTTCGTTTTTGCTGGGGCGGATAACGTCGAGGATCTCGGCCAAGTGGTTGGTGCAGGGTCTGTTTGGACATGGACGGAAGATGATGACACTGTAAACCCGATTCTTGCGGATACGATTACAAAGGTTTTTGTTTCGCAATCTGATACGGCTGCGGCCACTTTGCGTGTGGGTGTTGTGTACGATAACGATTAGATTCTCGTTGTGGTTTTGACTAGATAAAGGAGTTCAGAAAATGGGTATTATCAATGATGGATTTTCGACTACGATTGCGTTTGCAGAGGACGCAGATGTTCAGATGAAGGAGAAAGAGCTTACACCGCCCGGCGTAGAGGGTGGTGGGGCGAATGATACTAGTACCATGCGGAACACGGCATGGAGAACGCGCCAGCCGAAGAGCCTGAAAACTCTGGGCGACGCATCTCTTACCGTTGCCTATGACCCGGCTGTGTACGATGAGATCGTGGACATGGTCAACGTGAATCAGGTGATTACGATTACGTTCCCGAACGCCGAAACGCTTGTGTTCTGGGGCTGGCTTGATCAATTCACGCCGGGCTCAATGAAAGAGGGCGAACAGCCCACGGCAGATATCACGATCATCGCATCGAATCAGAATGATTCTGGCGTGGAAGTTGCTCCGGTTGAAACTTAATCCATAACGAGGGTGGAATAACAAAAAGGGGAATTTTGCTATGAGTGAGAATGACAATGTACTGAGGTTTTCGTCCGCGCTGGAAGAAGTTCCAGTAGAAATTTCGGACAAGGATGGCACGGCTACTAATTACGTTCTTCGTGAAATGATCGGTGGCCCAAGAGACACGTATTTGAACAAAATGGCGGATCGTGTGAAATACACGAATGGTCAAGTGACGGGGCTGAAAACGTTTGACGGATTTCAGTCTTCGTTGCTCGGAAAGTGTCTTTGGACAAATACGGAAGGCGAAGAACAGACACTGGTTTCGATTAATGCGTTGCAGACTTTTCCAGCTCGTGTGCTGACTCAGTTGTACAACAAAGCAGTTGAAATGTCTGGCCTTGATGAAGGGTCGGCGAAGAAGAAGGCTGAAGAAGCAAAAAACGACTAAAAGGTGAGATGCTGGCATGGATGATGCTGGCATCTCACCTACATATGTCGCTGGCTGCTGTCATGGCGGAAACTTCGACCGCTCATTTCTTCTTGTGGATTGAGTATTTGAAAACGGATGCGAACCGATTCAAGCCCGAGAATTATTATCTGGCACAAATCGCGGCGGAAATCCGTAGGACAATTGCAAAAGATCCGAAGAGTGTGAGCACTAATGATTTCATTCTGAATTTCACAGAGAAGAAAGACACAAAAACCGTCGAGAGCAACGAAGATATCAAAGAGGAGCGCACAAAGAAATCTAAGGGCAAGTGGCTTTCGATGCTGGGAATAAAGAAGAAAGACAGGTGACGTAGTGTTCAACTTGAAACTCGGAAATCTATTTGTCACTCTCACCGCGACAGCCACGCAATTCCACAGCGTGCTTACCAAAGCACAGGCTCATATCATTTCTGCGTCTAGAACGATTAGACGTTATGGAACAATGATGACAATGGCGTTGACGGCCCCTCTGGTTTTGTTTGGGGCAGCGGCAGCAAAAGTCTTTGGTAGTTTTGACAGTAAAATGACGCAATCCCTTGCGATCATGCAGAACGTTTCCGCTGGTATGCGTAAGGAGATGGAGGGGGTTGCGAAGTCTATCGCCAGAAACAGTATCACATCTGCGGATAAACTTGCTGAAGCGTATTTCTTCCTTGCTAGTGCTGGATTGAGCGCCGTACAGTCCATTAAGGCTTTGCCAATAGTGGAAAAATTTGCGGTTGCCGGTATGTTTGATATGGCAAGTGCGACTTCACTTCTTGCCGATGCCCAATCGTCTCTTGGTATGAAATCAAAAGATGCTGTGCAGAACATGCGGGGGATGGTTCGTGTTAGTGATGTTTTGGTGAAGGCGAACACACTTGCGAACGCCTCTGTTTTGCAGTTTTCAAAGTCTCTGACTAGAAAAGCGGGCGCGTCCCTTCGTATGGTCAACAAAAGTGTTGAAGAAGGTGTTGCTGTGTTGGCGGCGTTTGCTGACCAAGGGATTAAAGGGGAACTTGCTGGGCAAAGACTTTCTATCGTCTTGCGAGATCTTCAGAGAACAGCGATCAAGTTTCCTGAAGTATGGGACAAGTTTAATTTGTCAGTATTTGATTCCAGTGGAAAAATGCTTCCGATGGCTATCATCATTGAGCAAATTGAAAAGAAACTTTCCACTATGTCAGATCGTGCAAAGAAAACCACACTTCAAATGCTCGGTTTTCAAGAACGTTCTGTTGCTGCGTTGCAGTCTTTGCTCGGCACCTCCGGCAGGATTAAAGAGTATGAAAAGGCGTTGCGTTCGGCTGGTGGAACTACAGAAGAAGTGGCGAATAGGCAGTTGAAGTCTTTTAGCGCACAGCTAAAAATCACCTGGAATCGAATTCAGGAACTTGCGCGGTCAATTGGGGAAAAACTCGCTCCGTATATAATCAAACTTGGTGAACAAATTGCCAGTTTGACGGATAAATGGAAGAAGCTGGATGAAAGTACAAAAGATTTCATCGTTCGTGCGACTGCCTTTGTTGCGGCACTTGGACCGGCCCTTATCCTAATTTCAAAAATCGCCACTGTGTTTGCTTTAGCCCTTCCGGTAATCAAAGCGGTTGGGAGTGCATTTATTTTTGTAGGGGGGGTTTTGGCAAGTCTTGGTATAGTTCCATTACTTCTTGGAATCGCCGCTGCGGTTGTTTTGATTGGGTTTGGGGTTTCCAAACTACCTGCATTGTGGGACTCTGCTAAAAGTTCCATGCAGCTTTTTTGGGCGTATGCAAAAGGATTTATTGCAAATTTCACTGTAAACCTGCAGATCCTAACAAAATGGATTCAAGATAATTGGCGGGCTGTGTGGCACAACGCGACCGTACTTTTCAAATGGTTCACGGGTAATATTGGAATTGGAACTAAGTGGATTCGGTATCATTGGAGAAGTGTCCTTGATGATCTAGTTAGACTGACACAGACGGCATTCCGCAATATTGTCCCACTTTCCGAAACTCTTTTTAACACATGGGCTAAAATGTTTGGGGCGTTTAATACTTGGGTGCTGGAACAGTTCACAAAGCTGTTTTCGTGGGATTTGATTAAAGTTGTTGTGAATTCAGCAATAAAGATGCAGGTTATCTGGGCCAAACTTGGTGCGGAGATGGCGAAGGCGATGTGGGCTGGTCTCACAAGCGGCACGTTCACTCCGTTTAACTTTTTCAAACAATTTCTTGCTGGAGCTGAAGAGGCGAACAGCACTTCTGACATATTCAAAACGCTTGGGGACATTGCGACAGATGGGCTAAAAGAACTTCAGAAACCGTTTGAAAAGTTTGAACTCAAAACAATGCATGGCCCAATATTCAGAAAACTCAAGAATGCGCCTTTCGCTCATATCGAAGGGCCGAAGTTTGTGTACAATGCGATGAACAAAGGCGCGGAAGCCGCTGTAAAGTCTGGCGGCGAAGTTACCAAAACAATTGAAGAGCAAACCAAAGCGACGGATGATCTGACCGACTCGATTAAGAAGCAACAAGAACAGCAAGATGTTGGTTTTAAGCAAGGGAATCGTGTTGCGTTGTTTGGTCTGGATCAACAAAGGAAATTTACAAAAGCCGTGATGGAACCGTTAGCGAAGCGGCAAGCAATTGTGGATGCGGCAGTCCCAAAAGTACCGGCGGCTATAACCTCAAAAGTACCTGCTGTGGTACAAGCGGAGGCCGAAGAAAAGAAGGGGCGTGAACCGCTCAAAGTTACAATTCCACGAATCCCGATGAAAGAACTAATCGAAAAATCCCTCACGAATTTCCAAACTCGACAAGCGGATGATTTTTTACGAACCCATGCTGATGGGACATCTGCAATTTTGAATCAGGCTGAAATGCGTGCAAAACGACAGAATGATTTGATCGAGAAGGGTGCGGAGGGTTTGAAGGGTCGGCTGTCCGGTCATGCGAAGTGGGCCGCCTTTCGACGGGGAGAATTTTCGGGGGAACAAGCGCAGATTTCTGCTCCGTTGTCTAAAGATAATGTGGGAATGAAAAATCCGCAAATCGAAACAACAAACTCGATACTTCAGCAAGTCCTCGGTGTCTTGCGTCGAGAAAGCGGTGCTGGTTTTGGCTCGCTGGAGGTATCTCCATAATGGCGATAGTTCATCCAGATATTCTAGAAGAAATTTCTTGCGAAGAGCAAGACGGTTCGATTATTGGAATGAAACGAATCTTGAAAATTACAGGAATTGACGTTGCTGCGATCACAGATTACCAAATTCTAAACACCGCACTTGCGTTAGAAGATGTCCCAGAAGCCGGGGACATTCCTGTTGGCATGGAGAATCTGCAACTGTCAAAACGAATCGCAAAAGTTGTTCCCGGCGATACGCGAACGGTCGAAATCGGCCTGTCTTATACTCCCCGAGGAACGAGCGAATCTAACTTCACTTTGCGATTTGGTGCGGCGCTTACACAAAGCACCACTGAGGTGAAAAATGGCGAACCGCTTACACTACAGCACACTTGGCCTGAGGATGACCCAGACGAAGACCGACAAGGGCGCACAGACGATCAAGCTGGTGTAATGAATATCATGGACCCAACGCTTGAGGCTATCGCGACCGGAATCGTTGCTGTAGACTACCCCTTAGCAATCCTACACAGATGGCGTGGTGCGTTGAATTCTCGCGCGTGGGCTGGCGGGGCGGCTGGGCTGTGGATGTGTACTGAAGCGAAAGCGTTTCCGTATGATTTGAGCACGACGCCTTACAAATGGAAATTCACCTTTGAACTTGCGTACTCCCCGTATGGATACCAGCCGAGAATCTCATTTGTGGATGACAGAACCGGAAAACCCGCGTTCGGTTTGGTTGAAGATGTTGGAACGAAGATTGTTGTCTATTATCCTAGTCGAGACTTCAATGAGATTTTGCCGTTATGATCGGCATGGGAGTCTTCAAAGGGGATGGGGCTGTAAGCGAATTGCTGAATAAGGTAGTCGGCTTGCTTGCGAAACGAATTACTGGCGGGCGTGGAATTAATGTCAGACGAAGCGGGAACAATCTTCTAATTGAGGCGCAACCTGGCCAGACTTCAGGGAACACGACACAGAAGCCTCCTTATTGGGTGTCATATTCTGATGAATAGCAATGTCTATAGCGAAGAACCTACATATTCAAAAGACATTTGTTCTTTGATGCGTAGGACAAATGCGCTTGAGGACGGGTTGTTTTTTCTCGATAAAGATAGTAGGCATTCCATCCCTCTTGTTGATTTGTGGGATGGAGTAACGGCCACGGATTATCGCAACAGAGGGGCCGTCTGGGATAGCGCGGGCAATCTGTACATAACGGGAAGTCTGATCCTCACATCAACAGGAGTTTTGAAAAAGTTTAGTTCTGATTATGAGTTGATCTGGACTAAAACAATCACGTCAGCGTATAGCGGTGCTCCGGCAAAAGGGCCGGGGAATATTCTGATAGATGCTTCTGATAATATTATTATTGTCTGGTCCTACTGCAATGCTATCCAGATTTATGATACTGACGGAAATTTTGTCAGAGAGTTTTTGGCGGGTGCATATAACGGGGGGATTCCCCCAACTGAATTATTTGTGACAGGCAATGCGGCGTTAGGGCCGGACGGGCTTATTTATGCGATTATGGGACACGGGGAAGGGCTTTTTACAGGGGGATCTTATACTTGGGTTGGTGTTTGGGATGTGTTCGGAAACAAGCAAAGAGAGTTTACTCTAGGAGATTTCTCTATACCCGAGCCGACCTACTCCTTCGAACTACATCGCTGGCGGGATATCTCCATAAAAGAAAATGGGAATTTGGTGTTTGTCTACTACGTCGAACGGTACGTGGGCCATACGTACTTTTACAATTGGGATGAATGGACATCAACGGGAGTGCTGGTAAAAAGGGTTCCTTTGTCGTTAGATTTTGGTTCAAGTGTGGGGCATCGCGCACCCATCGTTGTCAACTCCAAATACGTCGAGATGATCCCTACCGGGCAGGTTACTTCTATTTATAACTGGGGCGTTTTTTCTTTGGATGCAGTGCCGGAAAGTTCTTTTGGACAAGGGGAAGTGTTTGTTAACTCTCTCTGGTTTAGTGCAAATCCCGGCTTCTCGTATTTCGCGGAGGTATCCGCAGGAGTCATTCGTGTCGTTATGCTGACGTTTGCCACTACTCCTGTTGAGGGGCATCCTATAGCAATAGAAATAGCTGATTTCAAACTAGATCAAACAGAGTTTGAAGGTTACACGAAAAACGAAGCAGGAACGCTAGACGGGGTATCGCTAGGAACACCGGACGCGGGAGCATCCGTTCCTGAAAACAACGCCCTTGTCGATTATGATTTTGTACGGAAGCCTATTTTTGATTTGCATGAGGCTGTTGATCGGCTGGCGCGATATTTTATCTGTTCCGATAATTCTGTGGGATTTTTTCGATGGGTTAGGTTCTATTATGAAACCGACGGATTGCATTTTACAACGGACGGGCTTTCCCCTGACATAGCCTTGACGGGGTTTGTTCCTGACAATTTGGACGAAATCTTATACTATGTTTCGTTGGAAAATGTTTTAGCGGATTACGGGCTAACCGGGGCCGCTGCCGATTATTATGCGTGGCGTCCTGTCCCTGCTTTTAATCCTGGGATTTCCTACGATTTTGACCCTGGTGAGATTCATGAATGCCTCACATTTCTTGAATCCGCAACATTACTTGGCGATCTCTCATGATGTACATCGATAGAATAGCAAACGTATCAAAAGCAGGATCCCAGTCCTGGCGTTTTGATCTCATCGGCACGGCTCCGTTTACCGTGTACAAAGATGGTGCAGTTTTCGTTGAAGATTTGAACGAATCTGAACTTGTAATCGAAGGCGATTCGCAGTATGAGCCTCCCGCGATTGAAGTGCTGGATTCTACAGATACGAACGATCCAGAACAGATCACATACCCCCCATTTCTTTCGATTCAATGGCGTGGGAATACCGCGACTTCTTATTACAGAATTGATCGATACATCAATTCCGTGTGGACAAGACAAACCACAATCCGCGAAAACGATTCGGGGTACTACCGATACGATTCGTCGGTTTTGGATGATCAATCAGTGAGTCAATTTCGTGTGCGTCCAGTCGATGCGGACGGAAACACGGGACATGCTTTGTCCATTACTGCGCTGATGGTTCGCAATCCAGATCCGCCAGAAGCTTTGGCAACTTATAATTCAGTAACAGGGAATATCGAGGTGCGTGCTCGTGCCTAACGGACTTGAAATATATCTGACCGGAGCCTCTGCGGACTCGGCAACGCAAATCTATCCCGAGAATAGTCTTGGTGGATTCAGAGCGGACACCCCCCTGCGTCGGTTGGGTGTTTTGATTGCGGACGAAACGTCCCAAATTCCACAAATCAGAATTGATCGCGTATCTGGTGATTGTGGGGAAGGGGAAGCTGCGCTGACCGCAACCGATGCGGATACTTTACAGTTTGTCGCTCCCGGAGGCACGGCGGGGACTGCCGTAGCAATTGCAAACGGTGAAACAAAAATCATTACATCAAACGATCCAGATAAATGGGTTCAGGCCACACGAGAATCCTCCGACCCCATGGCCGGGGTAATGACGCTCAATCTAGTTAAAGCGTTTAATTCAGCGGTTGGTGGGAGCAATACGACTTCGGCAGGAAGCACCGAGTACCACGGCGCTATGCTTCGTGCGTCGGCTGCTGTTACGAATATCTATGTGTGGATTGGTGCGGGCC
>Ga0075116_10001007_pt1 | contig 12987 bp, 13 predicted proteins | sample AntAceMetag02UKC_FD_69786 | JGI IMG/M metagenome (GOLD analysis project Ga0075116, IMG submission 69786) | Saline lake microbial communities from Ace Lake, Antarctica- Antarctic Ace Lake Metagenome 02UKC | ecosystem: Environmental > Aquatic > Non-marine Saline and Alkaline > Saline | place...
AGCGTGACTATCGGGAATGGCACTATAAACGTCCTAATTTAGTCTACATGGCTAGGACAGTGCCTGAGTCGCAGATGGCTGCATTACTGGAAAACTCAGCAGAGGATGCGGGTGAGACACTTAATATCCCCAAAGCTATGATACGACAAGCTTTAGTTTTAGGCGGTAAGCGAAAAGGAATGCTACTACCAACTTGGTTGGCGGATCAGCTAGATGACTTACCTGTCAATAAGCGATCGCCTTATGTAGTTGCTTCGTTCACTCGACCGTTTATCCAAGCTTGGAAACGTTGGATTCTTAGAGTGAATTCATTCAGATATAATTTCCGAAACTCGCTTGGCGACATCGAACGACTGAATGCGGCCGGTCAAACCGCAGCGATAAAGAAGATTCCAGAAGCAATGAAAGCACTTGTCACAAAAGAAGGTGAGTTGTATCAGCAGGCTCAGAAATTTGGTGTGGTTGGTTCCTCTCTGTGGCATGAGATGGGTGATCCATCTAGGCTGAAACAATTTGAACGATTTAAAGATATCGGTAAGCAAAAGAATTTTAAGGCAGCCACTAAGGCTGTGTTTGGTGCTCCACTAAGAGCCGTTCAAAGAGTTGGTCAGTTTGAACAGGATCTCACTCAAGTGCGTGAAGACATCCTCCGCATGGCTGTGTTTATGAGCAATATGGAGAAACTCGAAGCAGGTAAACCTGTGCGTCATTGGGCTGGAGACTTAGCTGACATCCAAGAGATTGCCAAGACTAGTAAAGCACGAGCCGCTGCAAAAATCTCACGCGAGACATTAGTTGACTACGGTGATTTCACTCCATTTGAAGATGACGTTCTCCGTAATGGACTACTGCCTTTCTATTCCTATATGAAGAAGAACGCTACATTCTGGCCGAGAGCATTTAAGAACGCAGCTCAAGAAGGAACCACTGGGAAAACAGCTTCCGCTGCTGCTGCCATTGCCAGTACACATGTGGGAGCTTGGTTGGTTCGTGTAATGGGTCTCTATGCTTTTGGAATGTTGTGGAACTATCGTGATGAAGACAGTGAGACCAAAGAACAGAGCATGCCTTTCTGGTTGCGATCAATGCCTCATCTCAATGTTGAAGGTCGAACACTATGGGGACAAACAGCAATGAGCGATTTCGGTGAATGGTTTGACCACCAGGAACTTGCCGGATTAAACTGGAGACGGGAGGCAGGATTCATTGACAACAAAAAAGCTGCGGTTGAGGCAGCGGGAATAATTGCCCGAGCCCCATTAAACAAAGTGGTGCAGTCATTGAATCCATTTTTAAAAGGTACTTTTACTGCGATATCTGGTCAAGAAATATATCCTGATGTGTTCAACCCTAGATTTGTTGCATCTCCTGCGAGTAAAAAATCACTGGCTAGAGGGTTTATTGGAATCCTTGGTACTGATTTTAAGAAGTTTTATGAGAGTGCTAAAGGAGAGCGAAAGCTTGAGGATTCACTATCAGCTTATTTTGCTGGATGGTGGACTCGACCTATAGATGCCGATACTTTGATCGAACAAGTTATACGTACTAAGCAGTTCACTACTCTAAAGAGTGATTCAAAGACCACTGGCAGACTAGCGGGTGGACCGAAAAAAGGCAAAGAAAAGGACTTCCAAGCAGCAAATATACAGGCAGAAGCACTGGTAAAAATTCGTGATAAAGAAAAGCAGTCTAAAGGGGAATAAATGAAAAAGCTACTGATACTACTAACATTCGCATTACTATGCTCCAGTCTGATGGCTCAAACCGGTCGAGTCAAGCATGATCTTCAAATTCGAGATGAATACAATGACACTGCTGATGTTACAGCCATCTACATCTACTTACCGGACAGTACGACGAATGCGACTATCTATCAGGACAATGCCGGGACAATTGCAATCACACAGCCAATCACGTCGTCGTCAACCAACACAACGTTATCAAATAGTACGATCTACTGGTATGGTCCTGATGGATTTGACTACAAATTAACTACCGCTAATCTCACTCAAACAAGTTTTGATGGGCCGCTCTTAAATGCCTCATCAAATGTGATTAAGATGAATACCGCGAGTGCGTTGGACAATGAGCTGTGGGCATTGTCTCAATTGACCTCAGACGCAAATGAACTACCATATTTCACTGGTCCGGGAACAGCAAGTTCAATTAATCTATACCAGTGGGCCATTGACTTCCTCGCCGATGTAAACACTATTGACGCACGAGCCGAACTCGGAGTCGCTATTGGTTCTGACGTACAAGCATATGATCCGAATCTCACCGCTATCGCGAGTCTTACTCCTACGAATAGTTATTTCATAGTAGGCGATGGAAATGATTGGATCACAGAGTCAGGAGCGACTGCCAGAACATCATTAGGTCTTGGAACAATCGCCACACAGGACGCCAATGCTGTTGCAATCACAGGGGGCACAATCACAGGCATTACCGATCTAGTGGTAGCTGATGGAGGCACAGGAGTTTCTACTCTCGCTGATGGCGGTCTTGTAATTGGAAATGCCGGAAGTGCTGTAGATGTTGTTGCTGCTGGAGCCACTACCGAGATACTTGTTGGAGGTGGGGCAACTACAGCACCAGTATGGACTACAGCAACCGGAACCGGGGCTCCTGTTCGGGCTGGAACCCCTACATTAACTACTCCGGTCATCGGAGCAGCTACTGGGACTTCGTTGGATCTCACCGGTAATCTCGACGCTGAGGGAATCGCAGAATTAGGCAACGACACCAACAACATCACGGTCTCCGCTGAGGGAGCTCTAATACCGACGGGCGATGGATACGTCTCGGGCGTGCGTTCTTTTGATGTTCGGGACTACGGAGCGGTGCCGGATGATGCTGTGGACGACGAGGCAGCAATAACTTCAGCTATTGAAGATGCAAATGATGCCGGCGGTGGAACTGTGTTTTTTCCTGCAGGCACCTATGCACTTGATAGTAATACTACCGTTTGGACCGCTGTGACATTGGAGTTTGCTCCCGGTGCGTCTCTTATGGGTATTACTGGTAATGAAACAATTGCTATTAACGGCGGCATAGTTAATACGGCACATCAGATATTCCAGAGCACGATAACCGTAGGTGGAATCCCTAATGTAGACAAGTTTAATGTTTTATGGTGGGGGGCTACTCCTGGCGATGCAACCGATAATGATGCGACTGCGATTCAAGCTGCTGTGGATTCAATTGGAACTACTGGAGGTGTTGTTTACATTCCTACTGGGGTTTATAAAGTGACTTCAACTATTCTTATTGATGAGAATAGAACACACATTCGCGGTGATGGATACGGAGCTACTGAAATTGACTTTGAGCCAGACGTAGATGATGTCTGTTTTCAGTTTGAAGCTGATGACAATGGATCACTTGACCAATGTTCTATGCGTGGTGTTACATTTTGGAGTTCTGATACTACCTATTTAAAAACAGCCGTGCATCTTATTGATGTATCAATATTTACGATGGATGGAACTGGCACAATGTTTCCCCATTGGAAAGGTGCTGATTCAATCTTCCTGGACATTAACGGAAGAGATCACACAACCATTACAGACATGCTCGCTTCGGCTGACTTCCCGATTGTAATAGGAACTATCGACTCACCGCATACACCGAGTGGCGTAAGTATTGATCATTTTAATTTCAATGACTGCTATCTTGTTGGAAACGGCAATCCTTTGGTCTCCATAGAAACCGGTGTTTTACTTTCTCAGGTCTCTTTTACTGGCCGACAGTCTTGGGTCGCCGGAACGCACGGTTTGTACTGGGTTGATACCACATCAGCGGGTGTATCTAACGGACTTCGTATCTCTAACGTGAGATCTGAGGGAGTAGACGCTACTACAAATAACTTAGTTTATATTGACCACAACACAGGGCTGCAAGGCTTTCAGTGGACAGGTGGCCAATCAGGTGGGATGAAAGGGTTCTATTTACGCAACGTTGAGAACGTTTTGATAGATTCTTTCTATTATACCGGTACTTACGAAGTAATGAATGTTGACTCTACTGTTAAGCGTATTGACATAAGAAATTGTTTTTGGCAGTCTGCGTCAACGGCGACAATGGGTGGTCAGAAAATGGTTTTTGGTACGCCGCTTAATCCCAATACTGGTGGTTTACCTCCGAATGCTATCTACGATGAAACAGCAAATGCTATTGAAATAACTACAATAGATTCTCTTTATGTTCCAACTTCTACACAACTAGGCAACGACACGAACAACGTCACCGTCAGTGCTGAAGGCGCAATGACACTTAATGGTGATGGGCGTGTAACTCAATATGAATGGATTCCCGCGCAAGGACTAGCGGCGCATGGTACTAAAGTTGCTAGCTGGGTTACCTTTGCGAATGCAATTACTTCGGGTTGGGAATTTGCAAACAATTCAGATAACGCTATCACTTTTAGTATGAAGATTCCGGCGGATATAGATTTTACAGAAGCAAGTTATATTTGTGTCGGATGGTCAAGTCCTGTTGTTAGCGGTGATTGTTATTGGGAAGTAGAATATTTACTAACTGACGAAGGTACTGACACGGATGCTGTAGCGGATGCTAATAACGGAGCGTTATATGATTCGGCAGATGCGGCTGATGAAATGGTTAGAGATAATTTAATCACTATTGCAGCCAACACGTTTGATACAAACAGCTTATGTTTACATGGAGCAATTACCCGAGATGTAAGCAAGGATGCTTTAGGAGGTGTGGCCCATCTTCATGGAGTGACGTTAATGTATACAAAGAATAGATTCGGGGATACATTATAATGGAAAAGAAATGGATTATGTTCGCTGGAGTGTTACTCTTTGCCGGCTTGCTGATGGGGGCGGTAGAGGCAAAGAAGAAACCAATTAAACCGGGCGACTTCTTTGTATACCAAAAGACCGCAGACGCTAGGGGGGATAGGGTTTGGCTTTAATTTAAAAATGAGACAGATACTCAAGACTTAGTATATGCACATGCTAACGTTAACTTAGTAAGATTGTAATTAATCACTTTTTTGAAAGGAACACATGATGATGAAAACCGCAATGAAGAAAGTAGCCGCACTCATGCCACTTGCATTCGCACTCGTAGTGTTGTCAGGATGCAACGGCCCAATGGCAATCACAGGAGCGGGAAGTGTCGATGGCGATGCACTCATTTCAGTGGGAAAAGTAATTGAAGGTAAAGCAGAGGTCGGAATTACCGCAGTGGCATTTGAAGGTGGTGAAGATCAGTACACACCGGCAGTGGGTCCTTATGGAACTTATTTAGTACCAATGCCGGATGACATCAAAGAAGATTGGCAGCCGTTTGTCGGAGGTGCATTATTACTCGAAACTGATAATGCAAGCTTCCTACCGAAAGCCTTCGCCGGGGTAATCTACAAGCCTCAAGATGCTCTCTCACCAGTTTACTTTGCTGAAAAGGCATGGCCATCGGAGGATATCAGCAATCCTGGTATTAATGATCGATCTGATGATTTATATCATTGGCTAGGAATTAGGTACAGATTCTAAACTGAACTGAATTCAAATAAAACGATAAAGCACTAACGCTCTCATCACCTTCCTTCTGGAGTCACTCGGCTAAAACCGGGTGGCTCTATTTTTATTCTCACCAATTGGATCAAATCAATACAATCACACACCACTCGGTATGCATTGCGTCAGATGCGGTTTAAGCCGTTTTACCTACCGACCCCTATAATGCTACTCAGACGACGGACTTCACAGCCTCGCCACACATCATGCGTGTTTATTAACCGGATGCGACATCCCCCGGACGCTACATAGGTGGTTTCCACGGATCATTAGGGGGATCGGATGGAGTCATGGGCATCACCTCCTTTCAATCACATCTAACACACGGTAATACTCATTCATGTATTCACAAGCAATTTTGTCCCAAGTCCAGACACCCGGCTGATACACCAACTCTTGATACCTCTCAATACACTCTCCAACTCCAACAGCCATCGCTTCTGGTAATGCCGCACATTTCACACAGTTCAAATTCTCCAGCCCTGGCGTCTCGGCCACGACCAGGGGCAGGCGGTATTCTATGGCTTCCAACATTGCCAATGGTATGCCGGTGGCGTCACCAGATGAGACATAAATGTACGCTTCTCGAAGATACTTATCAGGATATTGCCAGCCAACGAACTTAACCCGGGCAGCTAGGCCTCGTTTCTTTGCTCTAGTCTCTAAGAAGTCACGCATGGGACCGTCCCCAACTATAGTGAGGTGGCCGCTCGGAAAGTACTCCATCATGTCTATGAGTATCTCTGTTCGTCTCAGGGGAATCAGTCTCCCCACAGTCACCATCATGGGATGGATGGGCGTTTTTCGCTTAATCTGTTTGAATTCTACGCCGTTGGGGATCGTTATGCATGGCATGTTGAATTGCTTGCGTACTCGCTCTGACAGGTTCTCTGTCACCGCGTAGTGTGCTATTGCCTTGTAGAAAGCATCTGAATACCCTACCCACTTCTTGGCATAGAATGAGTCATAATCTGGATTCCTTCCGGGTACATCTGAACCATGACAAGTCAAAATGTAAGGACGATTCTTTATGGTAAGCAACAAAGTAGGAAGACCGCCCCAGAAATGTATCAGATCGTAACGCTTTAAAGTTGTCCAATATTTAAACACTGCTTTAGGCATCCACTGCTTAGTATGGTTCCCAACTAATACATCAAAGTCAAATGCACGTCTTTCTAGTGCAGCGCAGAAACGATCTAGTGATTTACCTATGCCTGCACCCTCTAAAGGTCCTTCGTAGCTAACTATTAATACTTTCATTCTGAATACCCCACTGCAATAGCTCCAACGAACCTCGGCTTTATAACCTCAAACGGTCTAAAATTTTCTGTCATTATTTTCGTAAATATACAATTAGGATTACAGAAGCACGAAGACATTCCTATCTCAGTTGCAGCAAGTTGAATATTTTCTGATACATGCCCTGCGTCCAAGTAACACATGAAATCTCGTTCGTTGGGAGATTTATACGCTTCCATGTCTGCATACAGCATAATGATAACAGACGCACGATGAATCCAACCAACACCACCTACAAGCAGTCCGCCTAATAAGTTTTTATTGTGCCTATCTTTTACTGGATGAACGCTAATGGCTTTACGATCACAAGACGAAGGCGCTTTGTCCGCTGCAAGTTTCAAAACATCCCAATCTTTATCGGGAAGAATCCTATTATCAAACACACGTTCACTGTGCCGTGCGCCGATGTTCTTGAGAACTTCAGACTTACGCACTTGATGTGCAAGATACCTCTCTTGGTAGTTCATTACCTTCCCCTTCTGCTTCGCAGCTTTTGATATATTGTTCTCAATTTTCTTGCGTTAAACGGAAACTGTATCATCTTGCTCAGTTCTTCCACGCCCCATACTTGGCACTGAAAAGTTAACGGAGGTGCTATCTTCTCGTAGGCACAACGATTACCCATACAAGTGTGACACCGTTCATTAGTATTCGGCAGAGGCCCATTTAGATAGTCAAGCGCCCCGTCCTCAAACAGATCATAACCATCAATATCATCCTTTGCCTGGGTACAGCATTTGTATATTTTTCTTCCGATTATACCAGGATGCAAGAAATTGCATGATACCTCTTCAGTGTACGGCGCTGGTAGTGGTACATGTATACTTGGGCATACATGTAACCTCTTGCCGAGATGTTTTCTTAGTTTTCTGAAATACCATCTATTACTACCTCCATAGTCCGTGACTCTGACAACATCAGCATTAGCATATACATCTGGATCGGTCGTAGTACCATTAGTTAATATTTGCACATTGTCACATAACCCAGATTCTTTTACTTCTATAATACCTTGTCTAAGATAAGGCCAAATAGTTGGTTCACCTCCACCAAAATTAATTGTCCTAAAATGTAAATTAAGACTTGCTAGTCTCTTAACTACCGAAGAAAAATATGTATGAGTCCAATCTTTTGCGTTTGCAGACACAGTTCCTTTTGTTGTGCAATGCGGGCATCTAAGATTACAACGAAGCGTTGGGAACAGTGTCAGGTTGTTGTATGCCATGATATTTCACCTTATAGTAAATATTGTTCATTAATATACACATCGTCCAGCAATGTCCCAGTATCCCCACTGGCTCACGCATCCATCCGTAGTAAACGATACCTATACCAGTAGTAATGACACCGATGTACATCCCTGATAATGGCAGCACTGGATAGCCCTTCAATCTCGTACATCTCACTTGCCAGACACCTTTGACAATAGTGAGACATTTAGCAACCACAGTTGCAATGAATAGTGGCATGGGGACATAAATCATTTGGACACTTCACTGAGTAGGTCTTTGATGAAGTCTTTCACTGGCTTGCCGTCCACCACAATGTCCTCAGTATGAATGTAGAAGTTTGAATCATAACTTACATCTGTACTGAGGACAAAATCATATAAATCGTTTGTAATGGAGCAATCTAAATCATTCGTATCAACACTCACACTGCTCACAGTGGCAGCAAAATGATCTGACAACCCTACTGAGTCTGTCACTTGTGATTGATGATCTTCCGGCATTGCATTCCAATCATCATAGTGGTGACCCTCACCGCACTGACTACACTCAAATAACCATCCCGGTGCGGTTCCTATAACACCTATTCTATCAAGCTGTATCCACACCTCTTTATTGTTATATCTAAGATACTTAAATTGATGCCCCTCTTCAATACAGTGAATCTGAGCTTGCAAACTGGTTAGTCGGTGATCCAAATCCGATCTTTCCTCAAGTGTGTCAAGTTCAATCTCTGCCTTACTCTCTTGATAGCGATTAACTTGAGGGCGAATCATCTTCTCTCCTACGATCCATCCACAGAACAGCAGAGCCACAACGATAAACCCGCCGAATAGAAAAGCACCTAACCATGGCTTATGAACATGCTCAGTGTACTCAATTGCTCTCTCAACATCATCGACTCTGCTATTAATTCCTACGGCATGATTTGCAACAGTTGCTTCAACACTGCCAAGTCTGCTATGCATATCTTCAAGATTATACTCTACAGTTTTATTTTTAGTCTCACTCATGTCATTCTCCTTTTTGTTTGTCACTTCACGTTTCTTGTAGTAACCACATGGGGTACACCCTAATCTAAGATGATAGTACTTCGGATGTCCGCAACCAAAAAAATTACCTTGATCATATGATGCATCATAGTATTCACAGCATTTACAGTTTTTATCCGCTTCCATAATCTCACCTCATCTCAACAACGAGCCGCCCGGCATGACACCACACCGAGCGACTCATCAACAGAAAGGATTAGTCTTTATCACACAACATTCCAACCAGCTCATCTTTCAACTCCGGCCAGTCATAATCATTAGGATCGAGATTCTCAGCCACCGCTAATTTAATTAACTCACCATCGTCATCCTCAGGCATGGCACGAATCTCTGCCTCAGTAGGGCCTTCAGGCTCAGCAGGTGCCTCAGTCTCAGGCAAGTTATACTCACCATCATCCTTCTTGCCGCTACCTTCCATCAAACCAGTGATCTTCAAATTAATGTGCTCATCCTTTGGCCACACATCACCGACACCATTCACACCTTTAACGGCCTCTAGTGCGTCATTCAGTGCCACTACGTCGGCGAAATCAGCATCTGCCTCTGCACCGCCCAGTAAGACGATATCGGTTTTGAGGCGATCACCAGCCCAGTCGGTATTAAACCACGTTTCCTCAACATGCCGTTTACCATCATTGACCCCACCAATACCAGTGAGTGTCATCTTGACCACCGCTACCTTACCATCCTTTTCGGTTTTGCGAGTAGTGACCTCAACGTCTTCAACATAGAATGCCTGGTTATTCTCAGGTAAAAACTTAGGAGCGTTTCCAGAACGATCTTGCAGCTCACCCATGTTTAGCTTCAACCGTAGTGCTTCGAGAGCACTGCCCACAAGAACCGCTTCTGATTCAGTGTCAGCCGGTTTTGTGCTTGGTTTTTTGCTTACTTTTTTCTTCGTTGCTTTCTTTGACTTTGCCATTGTCTCTGACCTTTCATTTGATTAAAATCCGTTTCAAGCTATGCTTTGTATTCAGCAGCACGAGCCAAACATTTATCACGAGCGACGATGTCTTTTGCACGTTGTTTTGCTTTGACTTCAATAGCTGTGGCTAGACGATTTGCAACTAATCCTATAGCATCAGTCAGTTTGTCCATAGCTTTGTTGAACCGTTCGTCCATGTCACCGAGATCATACTGCTTGATGTCTTCGATAATATTTATCAAACCCTTCACACGAGTGTCATCTTCAACAATACCAGGTAACAGGGGCTCTGGTGTGTCAAGAGTATCTGATACCGGTGCTACTGATGTTTTCTTTTTGGTTTTCTTTTTTGCCATGATTCATTCCTTTGTGATTGTTTAATCCATTCATTCATTCATTCATTCATTCATTCATTCATTCATTCATTCATTAACTAATGTGACGATACCGAACATACTGTGGGACTATCTCGGGTCATATCAACTCACTTCCTTTCTGTTACTTATCGTCTATATCGTGATCTATCTTTGCTGGCGATTGAAGGGTGTACTTATCTTTAACTTCTCCAAACAGGTCATTAGAAACATATCGAGCGAGATTGGCGGTTATACCATTCAGCCAACCTCTGGTATTTGTGCTGTCTCTATCTATCATAACCTCTGCCTGTTGTAGCACACGAAACATAATGCCCAGCTCTTTTTCACTCTCAAGTGAGATGTGAATCTGTTTAAAACCATATTCTTTTTGTGTTACTCTTGCCATAAGCCACTTCCTTTCTGTTAATCAATCTAATCAACTGTGTCTCATCACTTTCTTTTTTGATGACTTCTTCTTCTTCGATGTTTTAGCCGATCTAAAACACGCTAACAACTTATCAACTGCTTCTCGCTCAGTATTAAATGGAATCACACCTTCTTCATACTTCGTCAACACAACGCCTAGATTATCACCAGCGTGCTCACGATCGTTTTCAAGTGCTACCAAGCATCTCTGCCCCCTGCTACCTTTCACTTGATTCATTTGTCGCATATGCAATATCATACTACACCGATCTGCAACACGATTGAACATACCGTCTGACAGATCCATCCTAGACTGTTTAGCTACTATGGCTCCCACTCGTTTGTCAATCTCTCTCTCATGTGATAATATCAGCACACCCGCATCAGTGTGATACAACAGTCTGAGAATCTGATACTCAATTTCATCCTGACTTTCACTGTGGATATTACCACCCTCAATTTTCTGCATAGCACTTTCTGCTTCATATGCTTTTTGCAATCGCAGCAGTACTTTCGGAATGGCACCATCCAAGGTATCAATGACAAACATCTTTACAGTTTGACATAACTCTTTACTCGCTATGATATCATCTACGTGCTGGCAAAAAGTTGGCCATGTGTCTAAATAATTGCTTTTCTTTGCTCCGCGAATACGCCATCGGTGATTAACCGGTTCGACTTGTAGCATATAAACACCAGGCAGAGCGAGTCCGTATTTTTCTTGCAATGCGATACCCAGTTCTTGAACGAATTTGGTCTTACCCACTTTAGGTACACCATACAGTGCTACAATGTGCTTCTCAAATGGCAGCATCTCAGGATGTGGTTCACTCATATCAAGTGGTATTTTCCTACACTCCGTGGACTCTTCCATTCTTTTCTTTTTCGCATCGCTTATCTGTGGTTTAGTCATCGGTTCGATCCCCTCTGTTTAGCAGTCTTGGGACTTCTCCTAAAATTGCTTCTTCAATAAATTCAGTTCGTTTTGTTGGGTTTATATAGTGTCTACCTTTCACACCTCTCTTTTCAATCTGAGTATCTACCCAAGACCTCGGACCCACATAACGCAACACTCTCAACACCTCTACAATTTCTTCGTCATTTGCCATCAGTCACTTCCTTTCTGTCACTCTGTTGATTGATTTAAACTAACTCATCGTGCTCTTGTTCGTACCTCAACTCTCTCATCTGAAAGTCCCTCAAATACAACCGCCTCCTACTTGGATCATCACACAGTCGCCGAAACTCACAACCACTGTAATTCGAACATGCCTCTGACCGGGACCAATTATGTGAGTCTATCACATCACTGCCCAATCGCTGATACTTCGCCAGTAAGTCCGATGCAGTGGCCTCAATATCAAAACCAATTTCACTAACTCTCTGCTTAACTAGATTAACTTGTTCAAAAACAAAGAACTTCTCAGGTTCTCTATAAATATCTGCTGCAATCTCACCAACATACTGCTCAACTGTTTGCGGCCTCCTGGTTTCAATCGCTTCCTCCGACACCTCCCCATCGCTGTTTATAAATCGACACTTCGTTTTCCACAACCTACCGCCCTGTTTCATCTTCTTCGATGTCTTCCGAAAAATCATATACTGACACATCTCCACATACTTATTCTCACTCAATCGACTGGCGTAACAATATCCATTCACCTGTATGTTTTTTGCCAGATCACTCCGTAAGTCATCCCGCTTTGGAATGGTTTTGAAATTTTTCAGTTCAAACATGCAGGGTTTATCCTCTACTAGCCCATCACCGTCTTTAGTTCCAACAAATAATAAACCACTCTGCTTCAACCGCACTGCAAAGCTTGATTGTGAATCATCAATCTTGAATGTCTGAAATGATGGCTGCTCCACGAACGCTCTCAACATAGCATCAATCACACCGCGTTGCAAGATCATTTTCTCTTTATCTTCCTCCCTGATTTGATAACGGTCGGTATATCGTTTACTCTCCTTCTGCATCATTCGCTGAGCATATTTCCATGACTTGCCACGCATAAGAGATTCAGCTCCCTCTCCGGCGACCGATCCATACCAGAAAGCCAAGTTCAACCACTTTGGCTCTAAGTTGCATATCCACCGATTATAGTAGTATCGAGGGCATGTTAGTGCGTCCATCGTTTTGTGAACGGTGAT
>Ga0075116_10001008_pt1 | contig 12981 bp, 15 predicted proteins | sample AntAceMetag02UKC_FD_69786 | JGI IMG/M metagenome (GOLD analysis project Ga0075116, IMG submission 69786) | Saline lake microbial communities from Ace Lake, Antarctica- Antarctic Ace Lake Metagenome 02UKC | ecosystem: Environmental > Aquatic > Non-marine Saline and Alkaline > Saline | place...
ATTAGTGGGCTGTGCAGGATTCGAACCTGCGACCTTCTCCTTAAGAGGGAGCAGCTCTACCAACTGAGCTAACAGCCCCTGAGTGCGCCCTGCAGGACTCGAACCTGCAACCCCTTGGTCCGAAGCCAAGTACTCTATCCAATTGAGCTAAGGGCGCATACTTTAAATAAAAAACGCTATTTCTTTTAAATAGCTTCCAAAATTATATGATTTTTCAAACAACTTGTCAATCAAGTTTAAATAACTCTGGTAAAAACGCATCCGCTACTGCCTGAGAGATTACACCCTTTTCAATTAAGCCTTTAATGCTTTGCTCTAAAGTAAGCATACCCTCTTCAGCTGAAGTCTGAATAACTGTCTTAATTTGGGCAACTTTATTTTCCCGAATCAAATTACCAATCGCTGGAGTATTTATCATCACCTCACGAGCAGCGACTCGACCAGTCCCATCTTTAGTCGGTAATAATTGCTGAGCAATAATTCCTTTTAAAAACATGGCTAGTTGTAGTCTAACCTGCTCTTGCTGATGTGGGGGAAAAACATCAATTATACGATCAATTGTTTGAGCAGCATTCATGGTGTGTAAAGTGGCTAAAACCAAATGCCCAGTTTCTGCCAAGGTGATAGTAGCAGCAATGGTTTCCAAATCCCTCATCTCGCCGACCATAATCACGTTTGGGTCTTGCCGTAAAACATGTTTTAAAGCAGCATAAAAAGTTCGCGTATCCAAGCCCAACTGACGCTGTTTTATAATACTTTTTTTAGAATTAAAAACAAATTCAATTGGATCTTCAAGGGTAATAATATTAACACTTCTGTGTTGGTTAATATATTCAAGCATAGCTGCTAAACTTGTTGACTTACCACAACCAGTTGGCCCAGTTACTAAAATCAAACCCTGTTTTTGATCAAGTAAAGAATAAGCTACTTCAGGCATACCAATCTCCTCCATGGTTGGAATATCATTGGGAATTACCCGAGCCACCAAACCCATCCCATTTCGTTCATAATGTAAATTAACTCGAAAACGATAAGCTTCTGAAGGTTGGTAAGGAATATCTAGTTCTTTTTCTTTTTTAAATTTAGCAAATTGCTCTTTATTTAAAAAACTAAAAATAATTTTTTCAACTGCTAAGGCATTTAAAACCGGCTCATCTTTAATAGGAATAATTTTTCCGTTGACCCTTAAAATTGGTGGCTTATTAACCACTAAATGTAAATCAGAGGCTCCAGCCTCAACTGCTTTTTTACATAATTCTTTTAAAGTCTTCATATTTAAATTAATTATAACATAATTTTCAAAACAAAAATAATCAACTATAATAAGTTTATGCCAAAACATAAAAGTAAAAGTCTAAAAGACACTCAAAAAATAGCTAAGCAGTTTTTAAAAAACCTTACAACTGGGCAAACTTTTATTTTTACTGGTGACCTAGGTGGCGGTAAAACAACTTTTACAAAAGCCTTAGCTAAAGAGCTTAAAATAAAAAAAATTATTACTTCTCCAACCTTTGTCTTGTTAAAAACCTACTCTATTAAAAATCATCCCTTTTTAAAAACTTTGTGTCATATTGATGTTTACCGTCTGTCTTCAGCAGACGAGCTCCTGGCTATTGGGATAAATGAATATCAAAATAACCCCACTTGTTTAACAATTATTGAATGGGGTGAAAAAATTAAAAATATTTTAGACAAACCTCAAACTGTTTTTTTTAAAACACTGGGTAAAAATTCTAGAGAAATAATTTTTTAGTCAGCCTCGCTCGACATGGCGGGAGAGGCCATGTTATTTTTCAACATTTCCTGGATAGATAAGATCTCTTTATCTGTCAGATTTTTGACTATCATCTTTTCTTTATCAATAGATATTACTTGCTCTTCTGGGATAATTAATAAGTCTGTGCCATTTAATAGTTTGGTTATCAAGCTGTGAGCCTTAACATAAAAAAGAACCACCTCACCCGAGAGTGGTTCTTTTTTTATATCAATAATTTTGCCTAGATTTTTTTTACCTTGAGTAAAGACAGGTAAATTAATTACTTGGCTCTTTTTTATTTTCATCTTTTTTATTTTCAATGGTTTCACCCTCAATAATCTTCTTTTTCTTATCTTCTTCTTTTTTAGGACGAACAAATATAGCTTGCTGAATAATCATTATAAGAGTATTAGTCAACCAATAAAGGGTTAAGCCGGCAGGAAACTGATAACCAAAAACAACGGTAATCAAAGGCATAAAATACATCATCTGCTTTGACATCATGCTTGTCATTTTTTCATCACGAGCCCCCTTGGTCTTGGGCATTGTTTCTGGCTTCTTTTTAGCCAACATCATCCTAGACTGAAAAAACTGAGCTAGACCAGCTAAAAAGGCTAAGTAAATATTTTTGGTTGCTGCTAAATCAACAAAACCTAAAAACTTTATGCCAATTGGATTGGTGGCAAAATAATCTCTTAAATAACCATATAAATTTTGGAGCTGATCAGCTGAAAGAATACCAGTTGTTGTATCAATCCCATTTAAACCATTATAAAAAACTCGATATAAGGCCCACAAAATAGGAAGTTGAATTAAGAGCGGCAGACAAGAAGAAAAAGGATTGACTTTATTTTCTTTATAAAAGTTCATCAACTGCTTTGACTGCTCCTCTTTGTTGTTGGCGTGTTTTTTCTTTATTTCATTAAGCTTAGGCTGAATATCCTGCAAACTTTTTTGAGCTCTGATTGAGGACATAAACGGCCAAAATAAAATTATCCTAATAGCAATAGTTAATAAAATAATGGCAATCCCCAAATCAATCCCTGGAATCTCTTTGTACAAAAAAAGTAAGGAATTAAGCATTGGTTCATACAATATCGTGTGAAAAAGTTCAAACATGTTTTCTTAAAATTAGTTAATTGATTATTTTAATGGATCGTTTCCACCTTTTGAAAAAGGATTACAACGTAATATTCGCCAGATGGCTTTCAAACCACCCTTGATCAAGCCATACTTTTCAATAGCTTGATAAGAATATTCTGAACAGCTTGGATAATATCGACACCCATACAAACTCTGCCCAGCCCGTGGTCCATGATCATGCGAAAGGGTGGCTTGATAAATTCTTATTAATTTTAATACAAAAAATCGGATTTGATAAGTCAGATGTATTTTAAAAAATTCACTTTTTTTCATTTATTGTTTAATAATTTTTGCCTGATGTAATAAATAACGAATAGTTTTTTCCCTACTATCTTTTGTCGCCCTTAAAACCGGCCCCTTTAAATAAAAAACTAGATCAAACCCTGGCTCTAGCTCTTTATTTTTTATCATTATTTGAAGCTGAGGTCTGATTTTTCTTCTAAGGTTATTTCTTTCCACGGCTTTTTTGGAAATTTTTTTTGAAATAACTAGAGCAAATCGGATTATTTTTAACTCGTTTTTTAAATACTTTAAGTTAAAAAACGGGGAGCTAATATTTTTCCCCTGCTTGTTTATTCTTTCAAAATCTCTTTGCAGGCTTATTCGCTGCTGCTTGAGGGACATAATTAATGAGTAAGTCTTTTTCTGCCTTTAGCAATTCGGCTTTTAATTACTCTTTTTCCTCCTGGAGTGCTCATTCTGGCCTTAAAACCATGGGTTTTCTTTTTATGACGGTTATTCGGTTGATAAGTCCTTTTCGGCATATTTTCAGTCTTAATTAATAATTTATGTGCTGATTATAGCAATTAGACTTATTTGTGTCAAAACCCATTAAAAATCTTTTTTAAACTAAACACACAACTTATGCACATGTTGATAACATTCTATTCACAAATCATGGGTTTGTGGATAACTTAGAATATGTTAAACTTTTTATATAACAAAAAAGACAACTAAAACAAAAGGATTATGGACAATGACCAACTCTGGCAAGCCACTTTAGGAGAACTCGAACTTGCTCTTTCTAAAGCAAATTTTACCACTTGGTTTAAAAATACTTTTATCTATGAGCTGGCAGATAAACAAGTTATAATTGGCGTCCCTAATGCTTTTACTAAAACCTGGCTAGAAAATAAATACCACGGTCAAATAGTTAAGGCTTTAAGTAATTCTACAAAAGGTGATATTACTCAAGCTACTTACAAAGTTATTTCTAATAACAGCAACCTTAGTAAATCCAAAATAAATTCTAGTAATTCTAAAAACGAAAAAGATCCTTTAAAAAAAACTACCCAAACAAAAAGGGTAGAAAATAATAATCAACCCTCTCCCCAAGGGCTTAACCCTCGCTATATTTTTGAAAACTTCGTGGTTGGTAAAAAAAACGAGCTAGCCCAAGCTGCTTGTGTAGCCGTAGCCAGAGAACCAGGAACAGTTTATAATCCTTTATTTATTTACGGCGGGGTTGGCTTGGGTAAAACCCACCTGATGCAAGCTATTGGTCATCGAGTGTTAGCTGATTTTCCTGAAAAAAAAGTTATGTATGTAACTTGTGAACAATTTACAAATGATTTTATTAAATCTGTTCAAGAGGGACGAGGTAAGCCAGGGCAATTTAAAGAAAAATACCGAAATGTTGATGTTTTATTAATTGATGATGTTCAATTTATTGCTGGCAAAGAATCAACCCAAGAAGAATTTTTTCACACCTTTAATCACCTTCACCAACAAAATAAACAAATTGTAGTTACCTCTGACCGACCACCCAAGGCTATTCCAGCTCTAGAAAATCGGCTTATTTCGCGTTTTGAGTGGGGAATGATCGTTGATATCGGTGCTCCTGAATTTGAAACTCGGGTAGCTATCTTAAATCAAAAATCTCAAGAAAAGGGATTACAGCTTTCTAGTGAAATTACTGAATATATTGCCAATAACATTCAAGATAATATTCGAGAACTTGAAGGAGCACTTAATAAAATTACTGCCTACCAATTACTTCAAGATATGGAAATTAATCTTGAAAAAATAAAAGAAATAATTAATCCTATTACTAACCCTTCTCAAAAAGGCTCAGTTACTCCTAAATTTTTAATTACTACTGTTGCTCAATACTTTGATATTAAAAATGCTGATCTAATCGGAGCCTGCCGAAAAAAAGACTTAGTTATCCCTAGACAAATTGTTATGTATCTGATGCGGGAGGAGCTAAGTGCTTCTTTTCCAAACATTGGTCAAGAGATAGGGGGTAGAGATCACACCACTGCTATGCACGCTGTTAATAAAATAAAAAAAGAGTTAGAATCTAATGAAAAACTTTCTCGCGATCTAACCCTAATAAAACAAAAATTATATTCCTAAAAATTTTGGTAAAAGTTGTGGATGAAGTTGTTAACAACACCTCAATAGACTGTGAATAAATATTAAGAAAAATAAGGCAAACACTTAACAACAGCTTCTCAACAAACGCAAACAACATTCTTTCAACACACCCTTACTAATTTTTAACCTTTAAAAACAACCTCTAAAAACGTTATCCACTTTTCCACCCCCCTTATTACTTCTATTAAATTAATATATAAAATATATGAAAGTAAACTGCACAAAAGAAAACTTATATAAAAGTTTAGATTTAGTCTCACACGTAGCTAGTAAAAGTAGCAACTTACCTATTTTAAGTAATGTTTTATTAAGGGTAAAAAATGGAATTATAGAATTAATATCCACTGATTTAGAAATTGGAATAAAAAGTTTAGTTAGAGGTAAAATTGAAACTGAAGGAGAGTTTACTATTCCAGCAACTCTTTTTTCTAATTATATAAACCTTTTACAGAAAGAAAAAATAGAAATTTTTCTTCAAGATAAAGAAATAATTATTAAAACCGAAGATTCAACCACTAAAATAAAAGGAGAAAATTCAGAAGAATTTCCAATTTTACCAGAAATAAATAAAAATAAAAGCGTTAGCGTTGAAGCTGAAGATTTTAAAAAAGCTATTACACAAATAATTTTTGCAACTGCTCAAGATGAAACTCGGCCAGAAATATCAGGAGTATATTTTAAATTTAGTGGTCAAGAATTAATCGTAGCAGCTACAGATAGTTATCGTCTGGCTGAAAAAAAGATTAAACTAAAGCAAGCTGTAGAAAATAAAACTGAGTTAATTTTACCCAGCAAAACCCTTCAAGAGCTTTTAAGAATTATTTCTATCAACCAAACCAAAACAGTTGATATTTATTTAGACGAAAATCAAATTATGTTTGTGTGTGATGAAACAGAATTAATTTCTAGAATCATTGAAGGTCAATATCCTGATTACACTCAGCTTATTCCAGCTGATTTTAAAACCAATGTTTCTTTAGATAGAAATGATTTTATTAAAGTAATAAAAACATCAAGCTTATTTACAAAATCAGGAGTAAACGATATTGTTTTAAGTGTCAGGCCTGAAGAAAAAATATTAGTGGTGGAATCAACTAATAATCAGTTGGGTGAAAACATTGCTAAAATTGAGGCTGGGGTGACGGGTGAAGAGTGTAAAATAGTTTTTAACTACCGTTATCTTTTAGATGGATTAGGAGCAACCTCTGCGGATGAAATTATTCTTTCGGTTAATGATGCTAATAGTCCAGGTTTAATTAAAAGCAAGACAGAGGATAAATATATTTATATTATAATGCCAATTAGACAGTAATGTCGTTTATTAAAGCGCAGTCTCTTTTTTCAGATAGCTTAAGAAGAAATAAAATAGAAAAAGGAGTTGGTGATACTAAAATTTTAGAAGCTTGTTTAGATGCCCTTAAGGATGTTTTTGGGTCACAAATAGAATTTAAAGTTAAACCAGTTTCGATTAGTGGTCAAGCCATTAAAGTAAGTGTTTTAAATTCAGTTTTAACTACAAAAATAAAACTTCAGGAAGAAGAGGTTCTTAAGCTTACAAATAAATATTGTCGAAAGAAGGTTGTTAATCGGCTTATTCTGCGTTTAGATTGAGATTAACATTTTTATTAGTTAGAGTGTTGTCAAAAATAAAGTTAACATTTTTGTTAGTAAAGTTATTTTGATCATCATAAATTGTTATGTTTAGGGTGTGTTGGCCTGAGGTAAGGTTGCTTGGTTCATAATCAGTTAAAAAAGGAGTCACTGTTTGTGTGTCTATTAGAGTTGTGTCAATAGTATAAACCACCTTAACAATATTTCGATTGGCTGCGGTTTGATAGTCAAAGTTAATAGAAAAGTTTTGATTGTTTAAACTAGCATCTTTAGTTGGGTAGAGAATTATTAAATTTGGCTGGAGTGATTTATCGCGCTGATGACAATCAGCGTATTTTATTTCTTCAGTTAAATAATCTGGTTGTCCAGAGGCCCAAAGTTTAACCATGGCTTCCCAGTTTGTATATTGAGAATCAGTTGCTGGGTTTTCTGGGATTATTCCCCTAGGATTATCTTTTATAACATAGTGTAAAATAGTGTGGGTTTGTTTTAGGTCTTTTTCAATTATATATTCTAATGGGTAGTCAGCTAGGCATTCTTCGGGAATAATTTCTTCGCTAAATTTATCAACTTTAGCTTTAGTTATTTCATCTATTTCTCCTTTGAGAATTGGTTTTTCAACACTGCTAGCTGGGCGAGAATCGAAATTTTCTACTGCAGTTCCTTTAGTCACTTTTTTCATATATGAATTCCAAATAGGAGCGGCTACAGAAAAACCACCACCCCCAGCTGCCATTTTTGAATTATCATTATTACCTGCCCAAACCCCAGCAGCTAGTGTGGGGGTGTAGCCCATGGTCCAACCATCTCGATATTCATTAGTGGTTCCAGTTTTAGCAGCTACTGGTCGACCTGGAAGAGTGAGCCGACTACCTGATCCAAAAACATAGGATCTTAACGAATCAGTCGAGAGAATGTTGTTTAAAATTTTAACTGGGTCAGCTTCAAAAACTTGTTTAGGATTATTTTGCCATTCTTCTAAAATTTTACCATCAGTATCTTCAACCTTGAGGATGGCTGTGGGTTGATGAAATTCTCCATTTCTTGCTAGAGCTGCATAGGCAGCAGTATGTTCAACTAAGCTAACCTCAACCCCACCTAAAACTAGTGATAAGCCATAGGCTTCGGGATTGTTAAAAGAAGTATAGCCAAATTTTTCCGCGGTTTTTATAGCTTTATCAACCCCGACTAAATATAAAGTTTTAACAGCAGGGATGTTTAGAGAACCCATTAAGGCCTTAGCCATAGAGACGGGTCCTCTTTCCCTCAAATCATAGTTGTGCGGGTGATAATTACCAGTTGCTGTCACAAAATCAGTTTCTAGATCAAAAAGCATAGTTTCTGGTGTATAGCCCATATCCCAGGCTGTTAGGTAAACAAAGGGCTTAAATGAGCTGCCAGGCTGTCTCAGGCTGGTGGTTACGTTGACTTGGCCATCAATAGTCTCGTCAAAATATCCCTTGGAACCTACCATGGCTAAAATTTGACCAGTTTGAGTGTCGACAGAAACTAAGCCGGCATTTTCAGCATTATAATTTGTGAGATTTTTTTCAACATTTTCTGCGATAGCTTCTTCAGCTTTTTCTTGATGAAAAATATCAAGCGAAGTAATAACTTTAAGACCACCTTGTTCAACCTTTTTAGTTCCGTACTTATCAGCTAATAATTCTTTGACATAAAAAACAAAATGTGGAGCCGTAATATTGCTGACATTTTTTTCAAAAACTATTCCTTCAGCCTGAGCAACTTCTTTTTCTGTCTCAGTCAAATAATCTAAGCTTGTCATGCGTTCTAAAACATATTGTTGTCTACCCAGCAGAGTATCCTGATGATTCATATAGTAGCTAGGGCTTTGGGGTAGAGCAGCTAGGGTCGCACATTGAGCAGTGGTAAGATCTTTGGCAGATTTACCAAAATATAATTCAGCTGCTGATTCAATTCCATAAGCAGTTGAGCCATAAGGTATTTCATTTAAGTAGAGTTGTAAAATTTGTTCTTTACTAAATTTACGCTCCATTTCAAAAGCTAAAATTGCTTCTTTTATTTTTCTGACATAAGAATAATCATTTGTTAAAATAGCATTTTTAACAAACTGTTGAGTAATAGTTGAGCCACCACCCTGGACTTCCCAATTAAAGATATGGGCGATGACAGCTCTAGCTATCCCCACAATATCTATCCCACTATGATTGTAAAATTTAGCATCTTCAATAGAAACCGTGGCGTCAATACAGGCTTTGGGGATATTCTCAAATTTAATTAGGGTTCGATTGGTGTCGCCATGAATTTCATAAAGTAAAACTTCGCCAGTGCGATCGTAAATTCGTGTTGATTGCTCTATACTTCTCTCATTAATTTTATTGGGATTAGGGAGATCCTTTGAAAACCAAGCAAAGATTATCATCAAGGCAATTAATCCAATTACTAAACAAATTAAAGCCGCAATTATTAATTTTTTTAAAATAATTTTTTTTCTTGCTTGAGGTAACTTTTTTTTGGCACCTGGTTTAGTAGGCTTATTAGCCATCTGAGAATTATTTTTTTTGGGGGTCATTTGGGGGATTGGCATATTTTTATCTAAATAAGATTGTTGCTCCTAAAACATTAGCAGTATCACCAAGCTTTGAGATTATAATTTTAGTATTTTTTAATGGCTTAAAAGGAATCAGCTTTTTATATTTTTGTAAGGCTGGTTTGATTAAAAGGGGTACTCTAATTAACCCGCCACCTAGGACAATTATTTCTGGATTAATAGTTGTAGAAATATTAACCAAACCTTTGGCTAGTCCTGTTGAGAGTTCAGCAAAAACAGCCAAAGCTACTTTGTCTTTCTTTTTTGCAAGTTCTTCAATTTGAAAAGAATTAGCTGTTTTTTTGGTTTTCTTTTTATAGAGAGCGATCATGGCTTTGCCTGCAGCAGAATTTTCAAAAGTTGATTCTCCAAAAAAAGTATGGCCAAATTCACCAGCCAAACCATCAGCTCCGCGATAAACTAAGCCATCTATAATTATTCCACCGCCAACGCCAGTTCCTAGGGTGACTCCTGCAATATGATGGTAGGGTTTACCTTGGCCCAAAGCAGCTTCAGCCATTGTAAAGCAAGTGGCATCATTTTCTAGCCTTACTCGGCATTTAAATTCTTTTTTTAAAATTTTAGCTAAAGGAATATTGGTAAATTTTTTAGAAAAATTTGGTCCAAAGATAAAAATACCTTTTTGGTGGTCAACCTGGCCAGCAATGCCTACGCCAATTCCTGCTATTTGCTGGTTTTTTTTAACAGCAGTAATTGCGTTGATAATGTTTTTTATGATTTTTTGTTGATCTGTCTGAGCCTGGGTGGGGAACTTTTCGTAAGTTATAACCTTGTTTTTTTTGATTAAACCCACGCCAATTTTGTGTCCGCCGATGTCTACACCTAAATAAGTTTTTGCCATTTTTATTTATTTTTTATTTTTTAGTTAAAACTAGGTTGTTTTTTGATAAAAAACAAGCTTAATGGTATTATATCAGAACTAGACCATCCTATAAAATTATGAAAACTTCACAAAATCCAGAAAAAATTCAAGAGATTTTACAGCGTCGAGTTCAAGACGTAGTAAAGTTTTCAGAGCTGGAAAAATTGCTAAAGTCAGGCAAAAAACTGCGTTTGTATAATGGCGTTGATCCATCAGGAGCTAAATTGCATCTGGGTCATGCTGTGGTTTTGCGCAAGCTTAAAGAATTTCAAGATGCTGGTCATGAGGTAATTTTATTGATTGGTGATTTTACGGGGATGATTGGTGACCCTACTGACAGAGGGGCTGCTAGAAAGCCTTTAACTAGAAAAGAAGTGTTAAGTAATGCCAAAGATTATCAAAAACAAGCTGCTAGGATTTTAGATTTTAAAGGTAAAAATCCAGTTAAGATTAAATACAATTCTAAGTGGCTGGATAAAATTAGTTTTCAAGATTTAATTCCCTTGGCGTCCAATTTTACTGTAAATCAGTTTTTAGAGAGGGACATGTTTCAAAAAAGATTAAAGTGGAGAATGGCATGTGTTCATTGTTTTCACGTATTTATATCTCCAAGACAGTTTGGTACAAGAATGGCTTATGACACTGCTATAATAGAAAACAAGGAAACGACTTGTCCAAACTGTGGTAAAAATACCCCAATTATTAAAAATGAAATGTTTCCGCCTGAACCAATTCATTTACATGAATTTTTATATCCTTTAATGCAGGGCTATGACTCTGTGGCTATGGACGTAGATCTTGAAGTTGGCGGTAATGATCAATTATTTAATATGCTAGCTGGTCGGACCTTAATGCAAAAGCTTAAAGGTAAGACTAAGGCTGTTTTAACTTGTCCCTTGCTTTTGGGTTTAGATGGCCGAAAGATGTCTAAGACTTTTAATAATACTATAAATCTGGACGACTCAGCTCAAGAAATGTTTGGTAAAATTATGTCAATGAAAGATGAGTTGATTGTAAATTATTTTGAATTAGCAACTGATGAGCCCAGAGAAGTTATTGAACAAGTAAAAAAAGATATTCAAGCTGGAGTTAATCCTCGAGATTTAAAAGCCCGTCTCGCTAAATCTATAATTACTATGTACCATGGTCTTGAACAGGCTCAGACAGCAGAAGAAGAATTTGAAAGAGTTTTTAAAGACAAGGGAAAGCCGACTGATATACTAGAAGTGGAAAATCCTGGTAAAATTAGTTTGGTAGATTTTATGGTAGAAAATAATTTAACTGATTCAAAAAATAACGCCCGAAGATTAATTGAACAAAAAGCAGTTTCTATAAATAATCAGAAAATAACTGATCGCGAAGCAGGGGTTAATTTTCAGGCTGGAGATATTATCCAAGTTGGTAAACGTAAATTTTTAAAGATAAAATAATATGAAAAAAAAGATTTTTTTATCCTTAATTGTTTTAGGTGCAACTATCTTTTTGGGTTGTAGTAACACAGAGGTTACCTCTATTGCTAATATTAACAACTATACTAATAGTACTAATATTTTAGGAATTGATTTTTCCTGTCAAATAGATGAAGATTGTATTTTTATGGAAGAAAGAGAGGGTTGTTGTGTGGACTGTTCTTATAGAGACAAGTCTGATGATTCATTTTATGTAGTAAACATCTTAGCTTATCAAAAGTATCGTGATGATTGGAGTACTAGTCATCCCTGTCTTGGTATTGGTTGCCCAGAATGTATTGGAACTATTACAAATAGTGAACACTTAATTGCTGTTTGTCAAAATAATCTTTGTGTAAAAACTAAAAATCCTGAATGTATAAATACTAATTGTCCAGAAGAATCAGAATGGGGTTACTAGTTTTTGAGTAAATTATTTTTTTGATATAATAAAAAAGGTTATACAAAAACCCTTCAGGTGCTCCGAGGGGTTTTTTGTTTGAGTTGTTTTATTCTCGATAATATTTAGCAGCGTCTTCAGGGGCGATGGGATTGATGATTAGTCCTGAACCTATCTCAACTCCAGCCCAGATTGAGCCTCTGGGTTTTATTTTTAGATATAAGTGTTGGTCTTCGTCATTAATAACCTGATGAAAATAGTAGTTGTAGGGTAGTCCCAAATCCGTAACTTTATTTAATATTTTTTTCAAAATTTTAGCAAAAGATTTTTTTTCGTTTTCGGTTAGTTGAGTAATGTTATCAAGATGACGATTGGGTAAGATCCAAGCTTCATAATTGTGCATAGAGGCATAAGGAGCTATGGCTGTGACATACTTATCTTTATAAATTAGCCTAGGGCTATTTTTTTCTTTTTTTATGACATCACAATATGCACATTGTCCAGTTGTCATTTTGTATTCTTGAGTTTTTTGTGATTTGTCGAGTAAGTGAGGTGGTAAAAATTGAGTGGCAAATATTTGAGAATGGGCATGTTGAAGACTAGCCCCAGCTTTACCACCATTATTTTTAAAAATCAAAATATACTCTATGTTTTTATTTTTTGATATTTTTTTTGTACGATCTTGATAAGCAGTTAAAACCCTGGATATTTGAGTGATAGATAAATCATCTAATTCAGGCTAATGATCTGGGGTCTCTACAATTACTTCTTGATAGCCATAAGCATTTT
>Ga0075116_10001009_pt1 | contig 12978 bp, 16 predicted proteins | sample AntAceMetag02UKC_FD_69786 | JGI IMG/M metagenome (GOLD analysis project Ga0075116, IMG submission 69786) | Saline lake microbial communities from Ace Lake, Antarctica- Antarctic Ace Lake Metagenome 02UKC | ecosystem: Environmental > Aquatic > Non-marine Saline and Alkaline > Saline | place...
TGATCCGGACATGGTTCTCCCTGAAAACATATTTGATATTCTCCTGGAAGATATGAAAGAATTTCCTATCGTGTCAGGGCTCTATTATTCAAGGCACCCACCTTATGTTATCCAGGCTTATGATTACAAGAAAGAAGTTGGTTTCTACAATACCAAGATTGATACTGAATATGATGGGTTGATGTTTCCAAACAACAAGAAAAAATTACAGGAAGTAGATGGTATAGGAATGGGCTGTACCATGATTGACAGAAAGCTTTTTGATAAGCTGGAAAAACCTTATTTCAAATTAGGTGATGATGGGGAGACAGAAGATTTGTATTTATGCAGAAAATTGTTAAAATTGGGAATAAGGCCAAAGATAGATTGCCGTGTAAAATGTGGACACATGGGAGAATTGAACATCAATGGCGAAATGACTCCTGCCCAGAGATTTAGCAATATGGATTTCAAGATGATTAAATGAGGACACAAGAGCAAATCCTTCAGGGAGAAAACTTAGATACGTTTCTAATGAAATGTTCTATGGATTTTAAATTATGGTGCAACAGGGTAATTCAAGATCCAGTTGACCATACAAAAGGACTTTCTATTCAGCCATTCCATATGGAGTGGTTTAATTCTGTTCACACAAAACCAAGAAGCTGTATCAGGGCTCCAAGAGAGCATGGTAAAACTCTTTTGCTCGGGGCAGCTTATCCTCTTTGGGTTGTTTTCTTTAATCAATTCAAGGAAATATTGATAGTATCAAATACACTCGAACAAAGCACAAAAGTATTGGAAGTAGTAAAGGAGACGATCAGGCAGAATCAATTGCTTGACAAATTAATTCCTGTTGACAAGGATGCAACATGGTCCAAAACTGAGATTCATACTTCCACCAGGTGCAAAATTTTCTGTAAACCTAATAATGACAACATCAGAGGTTCTCATGTCGATTATGTTATATGTGACGAACCTGCAACTTACAGGGATAAAGACATATTTTGGAGAGTAATAACACCAACAGTCCAGATTAAAAAAGGAAATATTTGTGTAATCGGTACTCCAGAATCAGAATATGATCTTCTTGCTGACATCATGAAGAATCCTGCTTACAATTCAAAGACTTACAAGGCCGAATATATTGAGAAAGGAGTGAGGAAAGTATTGTGGCCAGAAAAATTTACTCTTGACAGATTGGAAAAATTAAAGGAAGAAATTGGTATTGATGGTTACAAAAAAGAATATCTATGCGATCCTATTCCAGATAAGACTCAGGTATTCCAGAGCAAATGGATTCACGAGGCCACAAATTATGGTATAGGGTTTAGTCAACCAGAGGACGGAGGACTTTATTACATTGGTGCTGATTTTGCTATGTCAAGGGGGAAGAAGGCAGATTACTCTGTATTCTGTCTTGTTGAAAGGACAAAGGACAACAAGATAATAATCAGGCACATGGAAAGATACAAAGGTCTACCGCATAAGACTCAGGAACAGAAGATAATAGGGATGTGGAAGAAATGGAGTGCAAAGAGGGTAAATTTAGATGAATCAACATTTGGCAGAATTATTACTGATAATCTTAGGTTAGATGGTCTTCCTGTTATCGGGACAACATTTAGTCCTGTTGAAAGGCATCAGTTGTTGGCTTATCTTCAAAATCAATTCGAAAAGAACAGAATTGTAATTCCAAGAAAGCCTGGTGGATTGACTACTTACTTGACAGGTGTTCTCATGGAAGAACTTTCAAAGTTTGGTTATTTTACAAATCGAAGGACAGGTACAACTTCTTTCAAATCATTCGGGACCCATGATGATACTGTTATCGCCCTGGCATTAGCAGTAAAAGTTGCTGGTGAATCAAAAAGAATTCTAACACATGTAGCAACTTCATATTCTGTATCTAAAAAGGCTTTTAAAAATAAAGACGGAATTATTCATATCGACACAAGAATCAGGGATAATTGAAATAAAATGTTAATTATTTCTATTAATTAAAACAATAATTAAATATGGTTCAAACTTCATTCTTTGTTAGTATTAATAATATTTTTAGTAGTGTTTTTAATAATGTTAAAAAAAATTTATTAAGATTGCAACTGTGGCTACAAGGATATGAATTGTTATTCAAAAATATAGTAAATTTTATCATATATGTTTTTCTATATGGATTTTTAATTGATTTCACTCTTGATGAATTGTTTAATATTGGATTTGATATAAGAAAAATCATATCATTGGGTTTAATAATGTGGTTTATTAAAAATGAATTTGTAATAATTATTAGGGAGGTTAGAAGTTAATGTCAACAATAGCTGAAATGATTGGTATAAACAAGGCAAGAGTAAAACTTCTTGTAAAAGATAATAAAGATGTTAATGTGAGGACTTTGGCTGATAGCGGAAAGGGAAAATATTATACTCTTGACACTGCTGACCCAAAATCTGTAGTAACTACTGAAACATCTCCAAGAATTGAGCCATCTGCACTTGAAATGGTTTACATAACAGATCCTATTCCTTTTAATGGTATAAATTTTCTCAGAAAAACTGTCATGGCCACAGGATTTGATATTGGTCCTGAAAATTCAGAGGATAAACTCGAGGCACCAATAGACGAATTTTATAGGAATTGGATGTTACAAAATAATTTTAAAAATCTTGTTGGTGATATTGTAGTACAACTTTGTGTTTATGGTAATGCTTTTGGGGAACATCTTCCACCAAAATTAGGTAAAAAAAGTAAAAATAATAAGAGTAAAAATAAGATTAGAATAGCTGGAATAAAGCTCATTAATCCTTCTTCAATAGATTATAAAAGAGATGATGCAAATCATAGAGTAATAGTCGATAAAAGTGGAGATCCTGTAGCATATGTTCAGGTCCTGAATTTTCCAGTTGAAAATGCGTCAGGAGATTATAATAAAGTCACTATCCCAGCCAATAAAATAACTCATTTTAAATTATACACGATTGGAAATTCATTAACTGGTATTGGTCTTGTTGAACCAATGTATAAGACTTCCGAGAGAAAATTAAACATAGAGGAAGGTCTTTCACAAAGTATTTTCAGGGTTGGTTTTCCTACAAGGATTGCCTCTGTTGGTGATTTGACGCATGAGCCAACTGTCCAGGAGATTGATGATCTTATAATGAAACTCAAGGTTTCAAATTATGAAGATGTATTTGGTCTTCCTTATTACAACAAAATTGAGATATTGGAGCCAAAGAATCCTGAAAAGTTGAAGGATAATCTGGATTATTTTGTAGATACTCAGGTAGCCTGTGTGGGAGTCCCTAAACCATATGTAACTGGAAGCGGGGAAAAGACTAATAGACAGACACTTGTTACTCAAACAGAGATGTTTCAAAAGACTGTTGAGTTTATTCAGGAAAGGATAAGTTTCTATTTCAATCAGCTATTCAAACAAATTGCAGAAATAGAAGGTTTTAAAACATGGCCAAGTCTTATATGGAATCCGGTAAGTGTTCAGGATTTAGATTCAAAAGCAGCTCGTCTTCAAAAATATGCGCAGTCTGGATTGCTTATTCCTGATGATTCAGTAAGAGAAGTTATAAGAAATCTTGAAGGGTTGCCTTCATTCGAAGGTAATGAAGAGCAGGAAGAACAAAAAAAAGATGAAGAGGAAGAAGTAACTGAATATCCTGAAAAAGAAGATGTTAAAGATGTTAAAGATGTTAAAGATGATAAAGATGGTAAAGAATAAAACATCTATGCAGCTGATGGAACAGAAAGAAGGCATTTTTCTTAATCCGCCACATGCTCAATGGCTGTGGCAGGGAAAGAAAGGATTGATTCTCAGGAATAAAAATTACAAGGAAATGGTAGACAAGGCATTGTATATCTGTGATGACCGTTTTTGTTATGGTGTATTGAGACTTCATTCTCCTTTTAAGATGTCAAAGGGAAAATTTGAAGAAGAAAAGAATATTCATCTTGTATCTGATGCCGAGATTATCAAATGGTGGGGAAAGAAAAGCGACATATGGGTTTATAGTTTTAACTTGATAACAAAATTCGAGCAGCCAATGAGAGTAGAATACAAAGGCGAAAATTTCCTTAAAGATGTTAATTTAGAATCCAAACTTCCAGAAGAAAATGAGATGTTTGAATTAAAAGTCAAGATATTAAAAATTAACAAGGCGAAGGAAGTATGATAAAAATGGTAAATTTAATTTCGATAGATTCAAATCTAAAAACTATTACTGACAATGAACTTATGGATTATCATACAAATCTGCATGTTTATTTCAGGAAGATTCTTGATGGTTTCCTAGTTGGTGGAATGGCTTCACTTACTGTTGAAAAAATACATGAATTACATGAAAATGTAGTGGTTGAGATTCATAATAGAGGATTACGGCACATAATGCCACTTGATGAGCTTGATACTATTAAAATGATGTCTGGAAAATTACAGAATTATTCTGTTGGTATTCTTTCAGATGAAAAAATAGATCCTGAACAAGTTATTAATTTTGAAGGCCAGAAATATATGAAATTAGGAAATGTTACTGGTAATATTGATGCAAAAGTTGGGGATAATATACTGATTACGGCAGAAAAAGCAATGAAAGAGACAACAGAGAATGGAATTAAATATACTGTCAAGAAGATGTCAGTCATAAAGACAATAAAAGATTGTGATACTGTTGTAAAATTATCTGAACGGGCCATTGAAAAGGAAAAAGAGATGTCTGATGATGGAGGAATAACAAAAATTACTGATTTTCCTAAAGAAATGCAGGAATCTTTTAATAAAATGTTTGGAAAATGGAGTCCTTATGTAATTCAGAAGGTTTTATCTGATAAAATAGCAGTAATTGACATAAGATTTGACGTAGGAGACCATCTTGAAGGATTTAGATTGTTGTCAGTCGATATTAATGACCAAAAAGACATAGAATGTTTTGTAAAATCTCCACATAAGAAGGAATGGCTCAATTTTGAAGGAAAATCCAATAATAAGATGTTTGGTATTATCAATAAAGGTTTGTTTAGTCCAGTAAAAATAGATGATTACAAGATACTTCTTAAAATGAGAAACGATCGTGATGTTGGCAAAAGAATTGATGATGTGGTTGTAGGAAGATTTTCCTTCGATATTTTAAATGAAAAAATGTTGTTCAATAAAGTCATTGGAAGGCCGACTGGAACTTCAAATCTTACTGGCGATTTATTAAAGCAGATATGGAATTTAACCAAGAAAGGGACCTCTAGGATGGATATTTCAAGAGAATTAGAGATGTCTTCTAGGACAATATGGAAATATCAAAAATCATTAGGTTTAGCGTAGTTATTTTAATTTACTTAAATCCTACGTTATTATGATATTTCAGACTTTATCTAAAAGTGAAATTCCTGATCTTACAAATATCAAACTTCCTTTAGTTCTAAAGGATAAAATATTGATGAGTCCTGGTATTTGGAACAATTTTTATTATGGCTCAGATACAATAGGAAGTGCGTATGAGAATTCTGATTGGGAAGATAAGAGCACAAGGGCTCTTTTGTGGGACCATAAAGATTTGGAAGCTGCAAGTTGGATTGGAGAAATAAAAAATGAGAGAATGGTAGGAAAGAATCTTATTGGAGATCTTATTGTTGTAGATGAGAAGGCTGCAAGGTCATTATTATATGGTGCAAAATTTGGAATATCTCCCAAAGTAGCTGGTGATGAAGAGAACCAGGTAATGAGTGATTATACTTTTGCTAATTTCTCAGTTGTTATCAATCCTGCCGTAAAGACGGCATTCATCAATAATTCAGAAAAAAAATTGTCCAAATATGAAGTCATAAAGAAATGTGATTTTGAAATGGACAAAAATTATACTCATTTTATCAACGCAGATGGTGACATTTGCAGGGTAAAAAAGGAGATTAACATGGCAGAAGAAGTTAAAAAAGAAGAAGTAAAAGAGGAACCAGAAGCCGAAGAGGTTTCTGAAAAAACAGAAAAACCAGAAGAACTTTCCGAAGAAGAGAAAGGTATTCTAAAAGCTGCTGAAGGTATAAGGAAAAGGCACAATCTTGAGGAAGAGGTTAAAGAAGAACCTAAACCTGAAGAAGAACCTGAACCTGTAGCTCCAGCCGAAGAACCCAAAGAAGAACCTAAAGAAGAGCCAAAAGAAGTCGAAAATAGCGACTCAGTTTTGAAAGATATCAGAACTATGGTCAAAGCTTTAGGCGACAGAATGGGTGCAGTAGAAAAAACAGTAAAAGACTTATCTAGTGAGCCAGAAACAAAAAAAGAATTTGAAATGTCTCAAGCAGAAGTATCAGTTAGTATGTTGCCTTCATGCGTAAGCATAGGGGACCAACAAATGATGAGCTTCATGAGACAGCACATATAGGTGAAATGAATGAAAACAATTAAAGAGTTGGCATCAACTCACACAACCTCTCACACAGTGAGAGCGGATTCATTTACCGCATATGAATTGGAACCAGTTCGATGGCTTAAAGAAATAGTAGATGCAGCTAAAAAGAGACTTTTCTTCACAAACGCAGTTAGAGTATTTGATGCCCCGAAAGGGACAAAAGATGTTGTTATTCCAAAAAAGAAGTATATGCTTCCATCATGGAATTCAACCGCAGCTGAAAGTGCAGCTGTAAACTATACTGATATGAGTAACCTTGATGGTGTTGTATTTACACCAGCGAGAGCAAGTTATGGTATAGCTTTGTCTAACTACGCAGTGCAAGTAAATGCAGTAAATCTTATTTCATCAGCCAAAGACGAGTTAACTTACCATGCCGGAGATGTTGTTGATCAAGCAGTAGCCACAGGTTTAGGTGATGCTACAAGGACCGCCGCTACAACAAGTGGTGGTGCACAATCAGTTTATGGTGGAGACGCCAGAGGTTATATAGAATTAGCCGCAGGTGATACACTAACAACTGATATGATAGCAGAAGCTAAAAGGAAACTACAATCAACGAAAGTAAGATACTGGGCCGCTGCAGCAGCAAGTGCCGCAGCAGAAGCAGAAAATGCCTCGGGAACTTATGTTAAGAACCCATGGTATTCTACACCAGATGAACCATTTTTGCTTTTCATAGCACCAGAACAAGAGAATATTCTCTTGACAGATTCTCAGTTTATTAATGCAGCTGAGTATGGTGGAAATGAAGTAGTATTGAATGGTGAAGTCGGGAAGTATCTAGGAACAAAAATCCTTGTTACATCCAATGTAGAACATACTGCTACAGCCACAGCTTTCGGTTCAACTCCAGATGGTATCGGAACTACAGGCTCCACATCTACAGCCGCAGACCGTTGTATGATGGTCAAAGCTAAAAGATGTGGTGGTTTGGCATACGGTATTAGGCCAAGATTATATGCCTTCTCATATCCAAGCAATTTGGAACAGAGAGTCATACTTGAGCAAACATACCAGTCAAAGGCAATCCAAGACGACGCGGTAGTGTTCCTCGATGTATCATCAACTTAGATGATAAAAAGGCAAAATTTGATAATTTTTTATTTCCAACGAAGGTTGGGATGTCTTAAAAGACATCAATCCCAGACGAAAGAATGATGGGTGGTTAAACTTTCAGGATGATTTAAATGAAAACAGAAAAAACTAACTTAAATTCTATTCATATTTACCTAAAATTAGGTATACTGATAAAATAAAAATGGAGGGAAAAAAATATGGCTTTAAGTGCAAGAAAGGGAGGGGGAAGACCCTTCGGATGGCATAGTGGGTCTATGACATGTAAGGATGCCTATATTTTAGGTGATCTTACTATTCAAGACGACATTATATTCGGTGACTGTTCAGCTGGGAAGTTGTCGGTAACTGGAGAAATAAACATGGAAAATACAACAAGCGCTATAGGTATTGATATGGGTGGTACTTTTGCTACTTCAGCAATTAATATCGATGGGACAGCTACAATAGGTGTTGATTTAGGTGGTACACATAGTACTGTAGCAATCAATATTGATGGAACTTGTAATGGGGCAAGTGCAAGTGCTATTAATATAGATTTAGATTACGACTTTGCAACCATTGGATCAGAATACCCATCAGCAATTAGATTGGATTTAACCCAAACTAGCAAATATACTGATAGTACTGGCGGATTCTATGGAGTTAATTCAAGACTTCATGCGGCATATGCTAATCTAGGAACTTATTGTGTTCTCGGTAGGGCTTATGTGACAGCAACTGGAACATCGCAAAAAATCAATGATGTAGTAGGAATAATGGGAGAGATAAGACTAAACGGAACAGATACCAAGAGATATGCATCCACAAGTTCAATATCGGCAGTTAGAGGTAGTATTTCGAATGCTTCAACAGGAGCATGGGATGGTCAAGTGTTTGGATTAATGCTCGATTTTGGGGCTAATGCAGATTTTGGCGATGAGACCGCATTGATATTCGGTTATTCCCATGGAGATGTAAAATTGGATTACGGGATACACATTTTATCATACAGCACGGCTCAAGCATTGACAACTGGATTTTATTTAGAATCCACAACTGGATCTACAATAACAACAGGAATTGATATTGATGGTGCTGGAACAATAACAACAGGAATTGACATCGGAGCTTGTACAACAGGAATTGTCATATCTGCAAAATGTACAACAGCAGGAATTCAATATGGAACTCTTGCAACACCAATAGCAATGACAACAACATCAACTGACCATGTAGTAGTATCATTTAGCACAACAGTTCCAACAGATTACTCAACTGGTATATATGCATTACACACAACTGCAGACGATGCACCAGCAGGAGGAGTTCAGGGAGTTATATACGGTAGAACAAATGTTAAACACACAATACAGGACGCTTATGGTATGAGAGGGCGAATGCAATTCAAACCAGATACTCCAGCGGCAGAATCGGCTAATATGTTAGTAGGTGTAATGGCATCGGCTAGTTTAGAAAATGCAGGATTCGCTACAACTGTAGCAGATTCAATAAAAGGTCTCGATGCAAGTGTTTCGCAGACAGCCACATCAACATTAACAACAGGAAGTATTCGAGCAGTTTACGCTGACGTTTCAGGCATTAAAGTTAATAATGCTGGAAGGACAGCGGGTGTATATATTAAAGCAGGGGGAGGAAGTGATTCTTATCCAGATTATGCTTTGCATATGCACATAGAATCGAACAACAACCTTGCAGCAGCGCATATTGAAACGAAAACAAGTTGTGTATGTCCTATAGGAATATATTTCAACGTGGCAAGCGGAAGCATAACAAATGCATTCAAATTTAGCAGTGCAACTACAGCACCAGTTTCAGCAGCGACAGGAGCGGTTGGAAATACAACTAATAAAATAGCGATAGACATTGCAGGTGCAACTAGATATCTGGTTGTCTATGACAATGTGGCAGCTTAGTAAAAAATAAAAATCCATTTCTCTTTTTTTCTTTTATTGAAAAAAGATTAAAGGAAGAAAAACAAAAATAATAACAGGGTGAACAGATAATGAGAAAAATAAACTTAGAAAATTATTTAGTCCAAGTTGCAGGAACAACTGGAACTAACCAACCAGTGACAATAAACGTGAAAGAATGGATATCAGGTGCAATCTTTCATCCAGATTTGAAATTGGGTGGTAGAGAAGTAATTTTACGAGGAAAACTATCTGACAAGATAGATAAAGCAGAAATAGAAATCCTGTTAGAAGAGACAGATTACAGCAAGATAAAAACAGCATTCGAAACAATCAAAGGATTTGGAAAGGTCCATATGGAAATGCTGACAAGAGTATTAGACGCTCCTTTGATAGAAGTCAAGGAGGACAAAAAATAGTTTTTTTAAGGAATTTTTTATTTTTCCTTATTATGATCATAAAATAAAAATGGAGGGAAAAATATGGCAAGTGTGTATAACTTGAAAAGACAAATTGCTGCTCATCATCAAAATGATAAGCCCGGTCCATTCAGAATTCATATGGGTGGAAAGAAAATTAGTATGGGCAAGGGAAAAGGTGCAGCTGCAACTTTAATTGGCTTGATGCCAGAAGAAGCGGTAAAAAGATTAACGCCGCAATTACCAGAAGGTCTTACAGTTACAAATCCGACCCCAGAAGCAAAATTGATTCTTGGCTTGACAAAATCAAAGAAAGAAAAAGTTGAGAAAATCAAGGAAGAAATCAAGGAAGTTGAAGAAGAACTAGAAGAAGAAATTACTGAAGTCAAAGAGCCAGAATTTACAGAAGAGAAACTTAATTTGATGAGTTTTACATTGCTAAGAAAATTAGCATGGGACAGATTTGAATTAAAAGGACGAGGCAAAGAGGAACTAATTAGAGAAATATTGGAGGTTCAAGGTGATTAATTATGGCTGTAACAGAAGCAAATACAAAAACGGTTAATAGAGTTAAACCAACCAAGATAAAAGTTGTTAATACTATTCCGAATTTAAGGGACGCTGAATTGGGAGAAATGTATCTTTTGATTCAAGATTCAGCGACAGATGATAAAAAAATTCATATAAGAGTGGCGACTGGTTGGCTAAAATCAGCGGCATTAACATAGGTGATATGATATGGCAACAACTGTAGCAGCAAATTATGGAAGATGGTGGATGGTCGATGGAAGTATTGCTAATGTAGGAACATGGTTAGCAGCTAACAATATAGGATCTGCAGAAATAGTACAAATGGCTTATGATGGAACAGCTGGACAGGTACTTTTATTGGTTAATAGTTCAAAAAGTGGAATGACAACGGCGGTATAAATGGATGAAGAGGTGTTTTAGATGCCGTTTGCAGGATTTGCTAGCTTTAATTCGTGCGTTCAAATTACAATGAGAAAAAAAGGTTGGGGTAAAGAAAGAGCTAGTGCATATTGCGCTTCAATCATGAGAAAAGTAGAAGGGAAAAATATAGAAGGTATGGTTGATAGTCCACAACCTGTTGAATGTAAAAAATGTTTGTTAGGTGAGTAAATGGCTTATACAACAGTTGAAAATGTTAGATTATTTACTGGTCTCAGTGTATCTGATATTTCTGATGATAATATAACCAGTTTAATAGCATTCGCAACTGCACAAGTAAATGCTGAAATAAATAGCAAAATCATTAATGAAAGAATAAGATTCATAGATTCTACCAAGAAAAATATAATTGATGGGGACAATACAACTTATTATTTACAGGTAGCAGATATCTTTCCATTCGGAGATGCTGATAATGATGGAGATGTAGATACATCTGACCTTACTGTTTTTACAGTGGATGGGGCAGGAACAAAAACATCTGTAACTGTGTCTAGTGTCACCCCCACAGATGGGAGTTTTGTTGTTTCAACAGCTCCCGTACCAGGTTTACGTCTCTTCTGCACGTATTACTACGCGCTGCTTGATGAAGAAACCCCCCATCCCTTAATTGTTAAAGCAACTTCTGAACTTGTTGGTTCTCTTGCTTTTACAAACATAAATGCCAAGAAGATAAGGACAATTAAATTAGGGGATTTGACAATTACCAAACAGGCAGAAGCATTTACAGTGTTTTGGAAGGCTTATAATCAAACATTGAAGGATATCAAGACGAGAATGTCAAGAAAATTGAAACAGGCATCTGGTAGGGATATACCATTGAAATTTGGAATGTTCCCAGCAGGAGCTACATGGTGGCCTGGTCTTGGATTGGAAAGGGCAAAAACACGTGAATTTTTATGAGTATATCAACTGATCTCGAGGAGGATGTAAATAGTATTATCACGGAATATGGTGATACAATTACTATCCAGAAACAAACTGGGACATTCGATGCTTATGATCAAGTAACATGGACCGATTCAACTACTGCTTCAACCAAAGGGATTGTTCTTCCTTTCAAAGCTAAGGAAGGGGAAGAATGGAAATTAATGGCTGAGGGTATTCTGCAGGCAAATGATAATGTATGTTATATGAAGGCGACAGATGTAATTATAGAATCTGTCACCGGGACATCTACCCAGACAAGGACAAGATATCTACTTGTTCATGAATCAACTACTTATGAGATAGTTCATCAGAAAGATTATGAGTTCCAGGACAATCTTGTCTACTATAAACTATATATTAGGAAACTTACTACATAGACAATAAGTTCAAATATATCAGTAATTATAATTAAATGTATGAGTAAGAAATTCAAAGCACCGGAGACTCCTCCTAAATCAAAAGTAAAAAAAATACCTTCTATAACTGTTTGTGTTCCATGCTATAGGGATATTGATACTGACGTTGTTAATGGTATTTTGGCAATGGACACTACTGGTTTTGATATAAAATTGAAATTGGTAAAAAATTTGAATGTTGATACGGCCAGAAATTTATTTGCTGAAAAGGTGACTACTGACTATATTTTGTTCATAGATTCTGATGTAATACCACCCCCTAATACATTGAAACAGCTTATCACAGCAGACAAGGATATTATAAGTGGTCTTTATTTCAGGAGAAAGTGGCCTTATCCACCAATAATAATGCAGAGAAGAAAGGGTGTAGAAGGAATGAAAAATAGATATAGTTTTATGATGGAATATCCGAGAAACATGGTAGTAGAATGTGATGGTATTGGAATGGGTATATGTCTGATAAAGACAGACGTTTTCAAGAAGATAAAACCACCATGGTTTGTTCATAATCAGGCCATGACAGAGGATCTGGCATTTTGTGAATTGGCAAAGGAATCTGGTTATAAGATATTTGTTGATACAGGACTGATTGGAACTCATATAGATACTATAAAAATAACAGAATGGGTCCATGAAACTGCAAAAAGGGATATTTTTCTATTCAAAGCAAGGGATATGGGTGAATCTACATTCCAGGAAATGAGCCATCAAAAGTTATAATTTCTCTTGGCTGTGGCACAAGAAGGGAAGATAAAGAAGCCATAGGAATAGACAAATTAGATCTTAGTAAGTATCATCCTAAAGGAAAATTTATTCAATGTGACATAGATTCTAATTTACTTCCTTTTGACGATAATTCTGTTGATGT
>Ga0075116_10001014_pt1 | contig 12942 bp, 13 predicted proteins | sample AntAceMetag02UKC_FD_69786 | JGI IMG/M metagenome (GOLD analysis project Ga0075116, IMG submission 69786) | Saline lake microbial communities from Ace Lake, Antarctica- Antarctic Ace Lake Metagenome 02UKC | ecosystem: Environmental > Aquatic > Non-marine Saline and Alkaline > Saline | place...
AAGAATAAAAAAAACTATATTATACTCTGATGATACTGAGTTTATAACAATAGATGAAGCGTCTATGCTCTCTAACCGTACTGTAAATGAGATAAAAACATGGGTGCGTGAAAACCGTTTGCCAATTTATAAACAGTACAAAAAAACAGTAGACGGTAAGGTTCAAAATGTTTTTATAAAAAGAAGAGAGTATGAAGCTTTTCTTATACATGCAGACAGAGGTCTTGATTTAGCAGGTGAAATCTACGAAAGCGTTGAAGCATGTGCAAAGGACAGTGGTTTGCATACAACAGAAATAAATAGGTTAATGAATCTTGGATATTTAGACCCTGTACCACTGCCATTTAAAAAAAGACAAGGAACAGTTGAAGCTGTTGGAGTATCAAAGATACAACTAAGAAATTATCTTAATAGACAAGAAGGCTATGATGTTAATACCTTTGGTACTGTTTATAAAGTAACAGTAGATGAAGATGTGGTTGAACTTTTTAAAGAAAGAATGGGAAATAGCTTCCCACGTAGAGTATCCGATTGGTTGCATGAATTGGTGTATGATGCAATCTGTGAAGGTAAACATGAAGACTGGATATATGAGAGGACCTAAAAATGTCATTAATTAACACAGAACTTGCTTTGCCAGAACGAAATGATCCCTCATGGCGTTTTGTTACCAACCTGACCAATTTAAACTATGACATAGCAGAAATAGCACAAACTGGTAAGTCAGAATACTTTCAAGAAACAATCGAAGCTGTACTAGATGCTTTGAAGAACATGGAAAAATTAGAACCCAATATAGGCACACTTGAATTAAGTATACAGTTAACACGTTTAAAAGAAATTTACAAATCAGACGTAGAGCCTACTGAAAAATTTGCCAAAATGAATGGTATACTAAAAAACAACGTTATAGTACCAATTGTAAGAAACAGAGAATGGATTCCAGTAAAAAAACAAGATGTCGACAAATTAAAAGACATGTTTAGTAAAAAAGAAAAACTGCTTTTACCAGACACATTGAAAATCGTTCCTGTTAGACATAAATTTACAGAAGAAGAAGCAGAACGTATTCCAATGAATAAAAAAGAAGATATTCCGTCTAATTGGCACAAACATCGTGACGACCCAGAAGTTGCTATCGAAGTAATGAAAAGATATGCTAAACAACTAGATGCTTTAATTGGACAGCTAGATGGTTACGAAGATAAAACAAGACAGCTTATTAATTTGACCGACATAGGCACACAGACAAGCCTCATGGCAGATATCAATGAAAGGGTTACTCAGCTATCTAGCAGAATGAGAACAGCTCAGATGCTCGCTGTGAAGGTCAGAAATAAGATTTATAGATTAGAGGAATTGCCGTTCAAGGTCAAACAGGTATTGATAGGCGACAAACAGACACTTGACAGACTCTATACATATTTTATGACTGATCCCCAACAGGCTAAAAAAAGAAGCCTCAAGTTTCGTGATGAAGATATGCGTAAAAAACTAACAAGAGATTTTTCAATGTTTCTGCAACAATGGTTGGTCTATTATACAGACGAAGCTGAACAGATGGGAATAGACCCTGAGCCTGCACTTCAATTGGTGCGCTATGGACAGGAAATCAAAGATTTTGAGTTTTCTTATGAATCACTCACCAAAACACTTGACAATCTTATTGAATTTTATGAAGGCGCAGATGCTGTCATAGATTCAATTGGAATGCAAGAAGAGCAATATAGCAAAGTTGCTCAAGTTGAAGAAATAGATAAATTTGACGACAAGTTTTGGAACATTCCAGACGATGATGGTGACTATGGTTCTCATTTTGCTGTAGAACTTAATATCAAAAAGGCTGATGTCGAAAAAGCACTAAGAGAGTTTTATAAATTAGAAATAGAATACTCTCTTTTAAAACAACGCTTCCAACAAGAGAGCATTACAGGGAAACAACCAAGCGATACCGTTAACGTAAGGTTTTTAAAAACAAAAAATGAATTAGAGTCAGTTTCAAGTGGTTTAATTGGTAATTTTGCTAATGTTTTCAGACTTTGGCATGGTGAGCACGATCATTCTCCACATGATTTTTTTCAGGATGTTGTAGAATACGGTAGAGATGCAATGGGGAGTCACTTGATACCCCTTACATATTTCAAGACTGACATTTATCAATATTTTGTTGACGAAATAAATAAATCTATTAGAAAAAAAGGTAAAAAAGATTTTGATGTTGAACAAAAGTATGATGAACAATATATTAGAAAACAACTTGAATTTCCGGGGAGCGAAGATTTAAAAGAAAAATTATGGTTGACAAAAGGGTATGAAATAGATTTAAAACAATATGGATCACAAAAGGTTGTTGAAAATGTTGAGAAGGCATTAATAAGAATGCAAGAGGCCGAAACTGTTGAAGAAAAAATAATCGCATTGCACTATGCAATAACTATTTCTCATTATTCTGGACAATTAGCTGAATATGTAGGTGTTTCCAAAGCTTTGTTAGACGAACTTAGTAATATGGACGTGTCAAATATTATTGAATCCGTAAATCGAATGGGTATTAAAAAAAACAGTGGAAAACTAAGTAACAAAAAGGCACGAGAAAGTCAATTTTCTTCTGAGCCTGAGTTGCAACAAGAACAAGAGAGCACTACAATTGAGACACACCCCCTTGATCTTGATACCGGCACTAGAGACATTACTGTTAAGTTAGCTAGAACAATAAATGGCAAAAGAGTGGTTCAAACATTAAAAAGATTATGTTAATGTCTTGACATATCCAATTAGACCTGTTATAATCGTTTTTCATGAAGACTACAGATTTTCCATATCTTAAATTCCCCTATGAAACATTTAATCCTGTGCAGGCAGAGTTTTTTAACAATTACAAATTAGATGTTAACTTTATTGTCTCTGCAAGGACATCTTCTGGCAAGACCACATTGGCAGAAATGCTTGTTGCTTATATTGTTAAAGAAAAAAAGCAAAAAGCAATCTATTTATCTCCACTTAAAGTGATATCTGAACAAAAATGTCTTGAGTGGCTGAACGAAAAGCATGGTTTCAGCCAATTAAACGTACTTGTTTGCACTGGTGATTACTTTAATATTCCTCAGAGTAAATTCGATGAAGCAGACATTGTTATTATGACCTCCGAAGCTTTGGACAGTAAATCTCGTTTGATGACACTGAAACGTGGTGCGTGGCTCAAGCAGGTTGGTTGTGTAATTATCGATGAAGTCCACCTGTTATCAATTGCAGGGCGTGGTGACGCATTAGAGGGCGGTTTGATGCGCTTTACCAAGCACAACAAGACTGCAAATTTATTGGCTATTTCTGGTACCTTACCAAACGTGGAAGATTTGGGTAAGTGGTTTGCGGTACTTAATGGTAAAGGGTACAAGACCATTGTGTCTGATTATCGTCCGATAGAGATTGAGGAGCGTTGGTCGTGTCATGATGGTGGTAAATATTACAATCAGCAAGTCCGGGCTAGAATCAACAATACAATTAGTGAGGTAAAGGGGTATCCGGACAAGAAGATAATTGTTTTTGTGCATTCAAAGAATGAAGGCAGAAAGATTGAAGAGGAATTGGTTGGTTATAGGGCAAAGTTTCTTTCTGCTGATTTGACAAAAGAGGAAAAGAATAATATTGTTGCCTCCTTTAATCTTAACAATAAAGATAGCTATCAAATATTAATTGCCACATCTGTTATAGCTTGGGGCGTAAACACTTCGGCAGAGATTGTGATCATAAATGGATTCAAGCGTGGCATGAGCAATATTCACCCATACGATGTTATACAGATGGCCGGACGTGCTGGAAGGATAGGATATTCAACGAGTGGTGAGGTTGTGTATGTTACTGACAAGAAGAGTTATCCAGAGTGGTTAAACGTGCTTGAGAACTTACCACCGATTATATCTTGTATGGATTTACCATCTGTTGCTACTCATTTATTGGCTGAGATCAAGTACGGGGCAGTTGCAACGATTGATGATGCTTATGCGTGGTATCAGCGTAGTTATCAGTATTTCCATAAAGACTTATTTAATGAAAACGGGCTACAGGAAGTATTTGATTTATTTGTTGACAGAAAAATATTAGGTTTAAAGGATGGAAAATATTACACTAAATCACTCGGTGACATTTGTGTTTATTTGTATTATGATCCATGGACAGTTTGGCATTGGTCAAGAAACTTCTCAACATTGTTTGATAGGGGGTTGGAGGGAAACGCTACAATGATAGCTTGGGCGGTGGCCAACTGTAAACAGTATGCAGACCCATTTGTTGCCAAGGTGCATAAGAAGAATGTTGATGACTTTAATGTAAAGATAAACGACATATTAGATACTGGAACAGATAGAAAGTGTTTAGGTTCTGTGATGGCTGTTTCTGCTAAACTAATGATGACTGGTCAATCTATGGAAAACTTTGAACAGCCGTATCGAACACTTAATTATGATATAGATCGTGTTTTTACAGCATTGCACATGATAGACAAAATGCATTGTGGCTGGAAACAAAAAGAAAAACTTGATGTAATAATGTATCGTTTAAAGTATGGTGTGCCAACACATTGTGCTCATTTATGTGCTTTGCCCAACATAGGTTATAAGCGAGCTATTAAGTTGTACGATGGCGGTATTAAGTCAATAGATGATTTTAAATCTTATTCAGAGCATGTCATAAAAATAATTGGTTCAAAAACTTATGGTAAATCTATGAAATATTTTAATAAAAAGTCTTGACAAAATTAATTTGGCACGTTAGAATAGTTATGTATTTTTGAGAGTAAAGCTATGAAAGTGATATTTATTTGTAAATTAACACGATTGCGTTTTATCGGTGAAGTTGAAGCTGTTCCACAAATAGGTCATAATTTTTCACTTCGTAACTCTAAGTTTGGCAAAAAAATGAATACTTACAAAATTGTTGATGTGAAGTATTCATCGTTTCTTTATACAGATAAACCTAAATCAAGTGATTTAAGTAATGCTTTTGAAGAAATAGAAAAGAGTTTTCAAAATCAAGAAATATCTAGTTATAATATGCCGAAGGAAGATTTAGAGCAATTTAAAAACATGGACATTAATGATGAAACAAACAAAGAGCACATTGAGACAACTAATGATGTAAATATTGAAATAATGCTTAAACCAATTTATTATAATTTTCCAACAGAAGGTAACAAGTTACGATATTCTTGTAAAAATTGCAAACATTGTAAACACGAACCAAAAAAATCTTTTTGTAAAAACGAAAGCAGTGATAAATACAATAAAGAAATCATGTCTTTTGACACATGTTTAATTGGATATCGTGAAATGAATAAAGGAGACAACGATGGGTGAAAGTTTTCACGAAAACTTGTATTCTAATGCAAAAATAAAAACAAAAATGTTTATTACCAAAAAAGACTGTTACTATATGGGAATAGCAAAAGAAGTTTCAGAAGCAAGTAAGTGTTTATCAAGGAAAATTGGCGCAGTACTTGTCAAACATGATGCCATTATTTCGACAGGATATAATGGTCCACCAAGAGGAGTCGAACATTGTCAACACCATGAAATTGTTGATGGGAAATTAATTTTAGGTACTTCTAAAAATACAGATACTTGTCCAAGACAACGATCAGGATTCATAAGCGGCACAGGGATGGAGTTTTGTATTGCAGGACATGCAGAAGAAAATGCTATTGTTCAAGCCGCTAGAATTGGCATAGCAACAATTGGTTCTACTATGTATTGTTATTGTGGAATGCCGTGTGTTAAGTGTGTAATAAAAATTATTAATGCTGGCATATTAAAGGTGTATTGTTTGAAGTCAAAGGTTAAAATCAAAAGTGGATATGATAACAATCTTTCGGAACAACTCTTAGGTAAAGCAGGAGTTGAATTCCATTATATGGAGTTTGAGCAATAAACAAATAAATAAATTTAACAAAAATACATATAATTAATATTTGAGGTTTATGATATGTCTGAAGAAGGTAATAAAATAAAAAGTTTAATTTTACAAAATGAACAAAAGTCAAACACACGTCTCGATGCGTTGGAGCAAAACTTAGCACACTTACAAAATCAAATAAGACAGTTTGAAAAACAACAACAAGTGGCATCACAAAGAAGCTACAATCTTGAAGTTGAAGTTGATAACCTTAAAACTGAAACCAATTATCTAAAGAGACCAAAAATAGGCTAAATGTTCAAAAACAAAAAACATTCTATTAATATAAAACGCCTTGGAAAAACTGCACAGCGTAAGATAAGTTTGGGCAAAATGATTGGGCAAAAAAAGCGTGAAATAGAGGCAATGGAAAAAGACCCCGGCCTTAAACATATCAATATATCGAAAGGTATTTGGAGAGAAAAACCTGTTTCTCCAGAAGAATATATATATGGTAAGAAATTTTTAGCTTCTTTAGAAGGTGAAATATATCCAAAAATAACAGAAAATTTACAAGTGCTGTTTTCTGGCGAAGATTACATGCCAATTGCCGAAATTGTATTAATGTGTGCTGGTTTTGGTTCAGGAAAATCAACGTGGGCAGGTTTAGCCGAAAGTTATTTCTTTTATTGGAATACATGTTTAAAAAACATCAAGGGGTTTTATGGACACAAAAAAACGGCTACATATACCTTTATGAATATTGCCCCAACATCTGATCAAGCAAAGAAAATTATATTTTCAGAAATACAAAATAATATTATTTCTTGTGAATGGTTTGTTGACGCAGGTTTTATTATTGATCCAAATATTGCTTCAAAGATTAAGTTTAAGAATTTTAAAGATATTGAAATTGTTCCGGGGAACTCCAGTAAATCAATATCAACTGGATATAATTTACTGATGGGAGCAGTTGATGAATGTGCTGCCGATGACTGTTTTGTCACAAAAACTGAAGATTTGTTTTTTGATATTTTTCAAAAGTTGAATGTGCGTAGGTTATCACGTTTCAGGCAGTCTCCGTGTAAAGGTTTGATTGTTTGCACAACAACTGCTGGTACAGAAGAACGAACATTTGAAAAGATGCTGTTCGAACTCGAAGCTAAATACAAACAAGATTACGGACACTTGGGTGATGACATTGTAAAGAAACGCATGTGGGATACACCCATGCAAATGACAGACGGAAAATATTTGATACGTAGAGACCCTGTGTGGGAAGTTAATCCTAAATATGATTCTGAAATTGAAAAAAAAGAAACATTTCATATTATTGTAACAAAAGCGGATAGACGTGGCAATAAAATTATTTATGAAATGGATGTTCCAAATAGTCTTGAAGGTGAATACAAAAAAAACGGTTCTAGCTTTCAGCGTAATCAAGCAGCAATACCGTGTTCTGCCGTTAATAGATTTTTTAACGATATGGTAAGTAGACGATACAATAAAGACAGACGTGACCCCTTACCAAACCCTCTTGACCAATTCACGTCAGCATTATTACCATTTTATCCAAATGATGCTTGGGAAATATTACTTAAGTCAGAAGACATTAAATCTGATCCTAAAAAAGTGTATTACGCTCATTGTGACCTTTCGAAATTAAATGACCACGTTGGTTTTTGTGTTGCCCATAGAGGTCCAGACCACATGGCCGAAAATATCGTTTACCCAACAGTTGTAATAGATTTATGTGTAAGTTTTGTATCTGATGGTAAAAAAGAAATAAGAATAAGTGATGTTAAAAACTTTATACTTAATGTGAAGAATGTATTGGGTTTTACGCTTGCAAAAATAACCTTTGATCAATATCAAAGCTTACAAACAATTCAAGATTTTGAATCTTTAGGAATGCTTGCAGAAAGGGAGCCTTGCAGTAAAGCTTCTTTTATTAGTCTAAAAGAATTATGGTATAGCGATCCTTGTAGATTGGATATTTTCTACGATGCACAATTATGGTGGGAAGTAGAAAGACTTGAAGATAAAGGGCGTGTCGTAGAGAAATCCACAGGTGCTACTGATGATGAGGTTGAATGTTTAGCAAGGGCGGTTGAAGAAGCAATGGCAGGTGAAATGCCAAAAAATATAAAGCCAAGATCAGTCAGAGGTTTTATTGGACAAGGACGTTATTCAAATAATGGTATTAATACGGGGAGCAATTCTGGTTATGTAGGCGATATGAATACATAAACACTGTGTAAATATTTAAAGGAGTTAGAAATGAGTCAAAGAAGATTAGTTGCTGTTGATAAATATGTTGAAACAGACGAACATTTAATGCTTTTTAATAGCGGTGATTGGCACTACGGCAACTTGTGTTGTGAACGAGATGCAATTGATTGTTTTGTTGACCGTGTTTTAAGTTATGATGGACCAAAAGCGGTTATCTTACAAGGTGATTTGATCGAGTGTATAGAACCGTCTGACGCAAGATTTGATTGGGGCGCGGTCGATTATACAGAAGACGGTGAACCAATTGATATTACTTCTCAAAAGAATTTGCTTATTTCAACCATGTTGCCAATAGCAAAATACATTATTGGTTATCATATTGGAAATCATGAGCACAAGATGCACAGACAAGGACATCGAGTTGTTAGTGAATATGCAACACTTATGGGTGCAATGTCAGATGGTGACTGGAATGCCAAATATCTTGGATATACGGCAGACATTAAAATTAGATTGATAAATGAGAAAAGCAAAAAACATCCATTCTTTTGTGTCAGCACACATGGTTATGGTGGCGCAAGCAAGCGTCAAACCAAACTTAAAAAGGTAAAGGATTTTTTGCTTGAGAATCCATTCATTGTTGATGAAGGAAAAATTCATCAGGTGCAAGCTGCCTACATGGGACATCTACACGATTTGCTCCATGAACGTGTTCATATCGATATCCCTCATTATGATGTTGGTAGAAAGATTGCCATGCCGTCATACGCAGCAGTCACAGGACATTTTTTGAATGCTTCTGCTTATAATAAAGATAGCTATGCAATTAAATTCGGGCTAACACCAACCCCCATTGGTTGGATAGAGACTTTGATAGACCCAGAAGGCAGAGTTGTTTATGTTGAACCATTTTACTGTTGTTAGGACATAATGTTTTTAGAACAACTAAGAGACAGTATTAGATATTCTGTGTGCCAATTAGAAGCATTTTTTGTAGATTTTTATTTAAAAGATATCTATAGCGAACACAAAATAAAGTCTGCAATAATAACAATTGGTATTGTTGCAGATAAGTTTTACGAAACAATTTATGTTGAAACGGATAACGATAAAAAACATATAGGGCATCAATTAAAACTATCATCTGTCCCTAGGGTTTGGCTTTTAGCTAGGAATAAAGTTCAGAAAAGGGCAAAATTAGACCATAAGTATTTTGTAAAAATGATGTTTTCTGGTAAGATGTTAGATTACATACTTGATAAAAGTAAATTCTTTAATCAGTATATTTTGCCATTACCGTTAATACGCAAAGATGTATTTATTCTTTTTGCTGACGATAAAAAAGATGCTAATGATAAATTGAAAAAACTCAGTAAATTAAACAGGGATAGTGTTCATAGGTACGAAACAATTTATGAACAACAAACACCACACATGTATTTGTGTTGGTCAGATACCCCTTTTAATACGAAGGAAGAAAAAGGTCATATAATCAAACAATTCTTAAAGAGTGATTGGCGCGAAAGCAACGATGACATCTAAGAAAAAACATATATGTGAGAAGTGTGGTAAACCATATAAAAATCGTCACAGCCTGTTAACACACAGATACACCTGTGTGTTGAAAAAAACATTTAAATGTAAACATTGTGATAAAACATTCCCAACAAGACAGAATCGGTGGCGACACGAACAAGTTCATAACGAACAGATTTATACGTGTAAAATTTGCAAAAAACCTTTTAGTAGTAAATATGGCATGAATGATCACATGACACATGTTCATGAATATTTTGAATATGAAAACAGAATGATCAATTTATATACTCTTTATAAGCTCAAAGAACACAATAGATATGTTCCCGTTACACGCGATGGAGTTTTGCTTAAAACATACAAAAAATATATAGCATACATGCGAAAAAAGGCTTCGGTAAAGATTTGTAAATATTGTGGAAAAAGGTGTTATAGAACAAGACTGCTACACGCTCATATATTGTCTGCGCACGGTATTTCGGTAAATGAACCGAGGGAAGACGATAACACAAAGGTAATTGATAAACCACAGGTCGTTGTTCAACGTGTTGATAACAATGAGTGTACAGAGTGTGGAGATGTGATTTATGATGTAAAACGTTTTTATTCAAAACGGCATAAAAGCAGACCAATCTGTTATAACTGTAAATTAAAAGAAAACAAAAAAACAACTTGACTTTTGATTAGAAATACACTATACTGTATTTAGAAAGAGAGGCCAAGATGCCGTTAAACGTTGTTAAGTTTGATGAAACATTTGAAACGCAAATGTATATTATTAATGGAAATATACTGTATATTGCGTTTCAAGATTACGGTTACCTCCAGGATGTGATTACCAGAGCATCTGAATATCACGAAAACAAGCATTTTATGGGTAAGTACTTTACTTATAATGAATTCAAGGCACATTACCTCGGCTTTGTGAAAACAAACGGTTTGTCATTAAACGCCTCAGACAATTTTACCTTCGGCAGAGATTGGTCGGGTTTTAATTTGTCAGGACGAAAAATGGAAATGTTTTGGCAAACGTTTGATGATATTGATAATGGCAGAGAATTGAGTCAAGACGAACAATGGTTGAAGTCCACCATTGTCAAATTTATCGATACCGTTGTTGCTGGCGGTAAAATGCGCAATAGCAATGATTGGTATTTGATATGCACCGATGGAAATTGTTTGCCAGAAACGTGTGATGCAGAAATTGAGATGGAGGCTGTTGGCGGCCTGCTTGCGCACGAACTCAGACACGCTTTTTATTACCTTGACCAAAACTATAACAATGTTGTCTATGAAAATTGGAATAAATTGAGTGACACCGAAAGAGATTGTATCACTCAAGCAGTTGATAACATGGGCGGTTACAACATCAACAATACCGATCTTGTGATAGACGAAGCTCAGGCTTATGGATATATTAATAATTTTTCTTGACATTTTTTAAATGTTTGTTAAAATAATGACTATAATGAATAATGGTTTTAATTGGATAGTAATGTGACTAAAGAAGATAATGATTTTGCTCAAAAAGAAACATGGGCAATATATCCCCCAAACAAAAATACCAGAAGTTTTGAAAAAGCACTTATAGCTACTCGCATTTTAAGTGAAGGCTCAAATGCCTCTAAATCAACCAAAAAAACTGCACAACGATATCTGAATGAATATTTTATATAAAAATCACTGGAAAGGATAATAAATGACTGTAAATACCACTTCAACCAATGAACAGGTTAACGAGGAAAAGGAAATGCACGTAAGCACCACTGTAACCTTCGTGTTTGAACGTCATAACGATGTAGCTAGATTGGTAGCAAATGTTACAAAGGATGTCGATGGCGCGGCTGTAAGCGTAAGCAAGCGTTTCGAGGCTAAGTCACACAATACCTGTTTCGGTAGAGGATTCGAAGGCTGGAACAATGAACCACAAAGTGATCAAAAGGGGATGCCAGTACCATGTTCATGTTTGATCAGAAAAGTTGGTAAATATCTTGGAATAAAGAGTTTTAAGTATAAAATAGAGGTTAAGTAAGACCATGGCACGTGACAAAACATACCGTATTGCTCAGAAAAACAAAAAAAAGAAACGTAAGTATAAAAAAGACCGCAAGAAAAACAAAGTTTGGTAATAATAACAATAATTGGTTTTTGTATAAAAAATACTCTATAATTTATTCTGCTTTAGCTATAATATTTTAATGTATAGTTTGGAGCGAAATTATGTCTGATAAAAAAACACCACAAAAGATTACCGACATCGTTGATTATTGCGAATTCGAAGACTTTATGTTATTAGTACAAGATTGTCATAACCTTGTGTTTGATACTGATATATTTTCAAACTTTCATGTATCAGATTATGATGACATAGACGTTCTACGCAGTGGCTGTATAATAGCTCTGAATCACATAGCGTATACAGGCGACTTTTATGTTCCTGTTCAACGAGAACGGCTGATAATAAATGAGCATAGCTCAGAAACAAAAGATTTAATACATTTAATATTAGCACACTATCTTAATTGGTTAAATGCAAATCGCAATGATTCTTGTATTTGGTGGTATGATAAGAGCGAAAAAAGCATTAAGTGGATCAATTTTGATGATTTCAAAGAGGTGTTTGTAAATGAAGCTAAGTAACAAAGTAACGGCAGGAATGTTAAAAAATCTTGAACAACGTATAAAAGAATCTAGCTTGCCAGATACACAAAAAAAGTCTACCTTAAGTCGTCTTAAATCATATGGAAACCTTAACAGTATATCGTCAATTGAATCTTTTTTGATGCTATTAACAAAGCTAAAAATAGAGAATATAGTTTTAACGGACATTGAGCAACAAGAGTTTATTGATACAGTTTTAAACACAAGTAATGCTGGTGGCTTAACATTTTTATTAAACATTACTAATTATTTGACCAGTTTGTTTAATATGGACAACTATGTAAGTGTTGTGTTTAAAAATATAATAAAATTATCAAAATATTCTAATTTTTATCGTTTATTAAAAACAATTTTTAGAACATATGATATATCAGCAGAATCAAAAGAAAAAGCATCACGATTATTGTTAGATGCTATTACAAGAAATGATATACCTGCGCCCTTTATGAATTATGCTGCTAGAGAAATAATAGATAATTTTAAAAGTTTTTCTGAAGAACAAAAAGTATTTATATTCAAAACTCTTATTGAATTTGGAGACGCTTCAAAAAAGCTTTCATTGGTAAGTGTTATTGGAAACGATTTAGAACTTTTTAAAACAGTAGTAAAATCAGTTATTGTTAATAA
>Ga0075116_10001015_pt1 | contig 12937 bp, 5 predicted proteins | sample AntAceMetag02UKC_FD_69786 | JGI IMG/M metagenome (GOLD analysis project Ga0075116, IMG submission 69786) | Saline lake microbial communities from Ace Lake, Antarctica- Antarctic Ace Lake Metagenome 02UKC | ecosystem: Environmental > Aquatic > Non-marine Saline and Alkaline > Saline | place...
AGTCTGTCTAATTACAAACACTAATTCTCTATCATATGGAACATTTCTACCTAATTTCTGAGAAAAATCATCAGGAAATTCCGGATTAGGATCTGTCCATCTAGGTTGTACTGGAAGCTTTCCAACACCAATAATAGAACCTAAAACCTTACCACCTATATCAACAGTAGGCCCAAGTTCAAAATTATTACCCTTTAGAGAATCTGGACACATATCTTCAGCCGTCTCTATCAAAGCCTCAAACCTTCGTAAAGACTCAGACTTCCTTTTACCAAATTTCTTATTAAGATAAAACACTATAAGATATACAACAACACCCCAACCCATCATATTAAGAATCTGCTTAAATAGAGCCATAACAAATAACAATGGACTTGCTGTCTGAGGAGCATTCACCGCCTGTGCACTAACCGAACCAATCAATATTAGCCCAACCAATAGCACAAAAAATAATCTCATCCTTTAAACTCCTTCACATCAATTGTTTCTTTATCTTTACCACGAATTCTACGCAACCCACTCTTAATACGCTTTTTAATTCTATTTGCTATAGACGTTTGTTTCTTAAGAACCTTAACCCTACCATCAGCTTCAACTATAGGTTCTTCAACAGCAGATACATTAGCCTTCACTTCCTCAAACCTTCCCTTATATACAGGCTTAGGTTTTTGTTCAATCCTAGGATTATCAATAACAGATTCAACTTTCTGCTCAACAACCTCTGGTGGAAGCATATCTGTAACTACAGAATCAAAATCCTCCTCAACTCTAGATAAAGCACTCGTTGTATTTTGCTTCATTCTAGAATCCAACCTAGCAACAAACTCATCTAATCTATTAATAACTAAATTATCAATATGTTTTGAATGTGCCTTCAACAATATTTGAATATCTCTCTTATATCTAGACGTAGTCTTAGCATAAACTAAAAACATTATAGAAAATACCACACCAACAAGCCCAACCATTGAATAAATCAACCTTGAAAACTCATCATCTACTAATCTAAACGTATCTTTAAACGCCGCATTAAATGAAACAACCGCTGATATTATCTCTTTCTTCGACTCTTGCTGCTCTTCTCTTAGCTTTTGAATTGATTCTAAATAGGTATCTTGTGCAGATACACATGAAGAAAGCAAAACAAAAAACATCCCCAACATAATAAATTTATTTTTCATATACATTTTTAATCAACCGCTATAATCAATGTCATAAGCGGAGAACCGCCCCTTGACTTGTAAGCCTCTTTATTTATATTTTTTCTATCCTCAAAAAACGGATCATGACTTGTAGTATCTACAACAACAATATAAATACCCCTAGGAGCCATCTCGCTAACAGATACCAAGACTTTAATTTTTTTCGCCCAATCCCTTTCAAACCCAGGATATGTCTTACCAAGAACTACATTATTAGAATCAAAATCCAAAGAAATGTATCTCCGTATAAAATCCGGATCTTGCTCATATTCTATACCATCATCAGTAATACCACCTGTTGGATAAAAAGCCTCAAACGAAATAGCCTGTGGATTACCAACACAAAACGATGAATGAACTAACATAAAAGTTTCAACCGTAGACCCTGCCTTTGTATATAGCCTCTGACCAGAGGGCAAAGAAAAAAACCCGCCATTGCATACTTTATTAAGATTCTCATAAAACGACCTACCCATAGTTTCCCAATTATCATAAAACTCAGGCTGTAAATAATAATCCTCTGTAGCTTTAGATAAAATAGAATAATATCCATTATCAAAAGCATATTTTATCTTACCCCAATCATATGGAATAAATGGTAACTTAACAAACGCCCTAGGACTTATATCATATGCCTCCCTATCTATCTCTATAACACTTGCTTTTTTCTGCCCGATATCTTCAATATCTTTATATGTTCCCCATTCAGATTCCAATTTCAATTCTTCAAAACTTTCTAAAAACCTTTGTTCATTAGACTCATTTAATGAAATAATTTCATTAGATGTAAACTTATAATTCCACAACAACACAATAACCGAAATCGCTATAAGACATATAAGGCCAAACCTAACAATGTATTCCCACTCAAATAACTTGCGTTTCTTCTCCATCTGTCTTCACATTTATAAAAACCTGTAAATATGGTTTATCTAACTTTATCATTTGAACACCCTCAGAATACAAATTTAAATGACCTAGAAACCACTCATTTGACTGATCTTCTGATGGAGCACTAACATCCATAGATAGTATATATAAACCATCAGGAGTATCTTCACCAACCTTACCAGTAAATTTTATCTTCTTTACCCAATTGGTTGTAAATTTAGGAAACGCTGGAGTTAATAAAAACTCATTTGGTGTAACATTCACATTAATATAATCACCAGCATCATCTGTTGAATTTAAAAGATCCCCAATCTGAGAAACCGCACTACCTATCCATGTCGGCTCTATATGTATTCCCTGAAACGTCTCAACACTCCAACCAGAAGAAACAAACAATGTAACATTAAAACTATAACCAGGCTTAGTAGTAACATACTGGCTATAAGGATAAGACCTAATACCCATAGTACTCCAATGGCTTTTCTTAAACCCAGTCATACCAAAATCCTGCCAATACTTCAATCCTTTCCTAGAAAATTCAGGATCAAACTCTGGCTGTTTCCAGTATTCCTCACCAAGATCTTCAATATCAAACGACCTACCAACTTTAATAAGATACGTCTGCCGTATAAAATCACCAGGCATATCAGGAAGATCCTCAAAAACCCTAAGACTCACACCATATGAAGACCTATTAAGAATAGATATATTATCACCATAAAGCCTCCTTTGTTTATATTTGACCAAATAATCACTAAACTCAGAATCTAATTCCTCAACTGTCTTTATTTGTCCAGGATCATTAGCTGAATTATACAAACATCCTATTACAAGAACAGCAACCGCAAAAACGGCAAAAACAACACTTATTTTCATCTTATGTAATATATACTATATAATACTAGGAAAGTAGTATTTAAAAACAAAACTAAAGCATTCCAAGCAGCACAGCCATAACTATAATAAAGAGTATAACAGCCGAAATAAGGCTTTCTTCCCTAGATGTAACCTGCGCTATTATAGTAAAAAACGTATTTATTGTAAATGTAATTAAAGAAAATGTTAATCCTATCACATTTATACCAACATATTGTAAAACTATAATAAGTGAAAGAATAGCCAAACCAGTAACCATAGGCATTAATACATTATACAAATCCTCAAGCGCAAAACTAAATAAAGAAAATGCACTAACCGAAGAAGCCAAACATAATAACACCATTAAAGACACTATATATTTCATCATATCACCTTAAACATATCAACAAAATCAGTATACGAAGCCCACCAACCTAATATAACTATTGCTATAAACAAGAATATCATCATCAACCAATATATTGATATATTAGGCATAGCCCTTGTCCACAAATAAGACAATAATGCATACAACAATATCCAGAATAAATATTTAGCTATATAAAACAATATTATCTTAAACACAACTATAACAAACTGAAACGGAGATGTAAACAATAACCCGATCATTTCTCTAAAGAATGTCTCAAACGAAAACACAATATTTCCATCCGTATCACGTATAAGACCAACCGGAGGCCTTAAATCAAATGGATTAAATATCGTAAAGAAATTATCTATCCAAGAATTTGGATCTGTTATAGTAGCCGTCATACCACCATCTGGTTTTCCATCACCATCCCTATCCTCATTAACAACACCAAATAACCAATCATCAACACCAGATGAATATCTCTCATCTACACCAATATCATGTGTATATCCCCTACCATAATTCAAAACAGAATTCATATTAACTCTATAATCAGCATAGCACATAGTAGCCTCATCAAACCGACTTATAACATCAGCATTTTGCTCTAAATAATCATTAGTATCAGATAACTTAAATGTAGCTACATGTATAGGTTTTATTTTTTTATTCTCTTGCATTATATCAACTATACTACCCCTATCTAAGCAAACAGTAGTATCTGGCTTTCTACAATCTGGCTCCCAACCAGTAAAATAATCAGCTATTTCACCAACAAAATTACCAAAGAACCCAAGATCCTTTATGTCAACATAAGAATACCCCAACGAAACTATTTGATTATATATAGCAGCACCAACATAATCCTGAAATGTATCATGCCCACTAGGAGCTTGATTATCACTAACATCTGGTATATAATACAATAAAACATTATATACGCTTTCATCACACATTGGTAATCTTATCCTAGGACCATAGCGTGGATCTTCTGTACTTAAAGATTCCCCACCCTCATATAAGTTGAAATAATCACCTATAAGATCTGGTTGATATTTATATGCATTAGATAACAAATTATCATAAACAAGACATTCCTGCCCATTAATAGCCTCTCTAGTTATCAACATATGAATTGCTTGATTTGGATTAGATGGATCATATGCAAAATCAGAATCAGCATTATACTTAAAATGCGTTTCATACATTGGCCTGAAATCCAACATAGCCAAAACTATATCATCATCATTATCATCACAACCAAAATCTGACAACGGATAAACCTTAAGCCTAGATGTAGGATCATCATCATATGTAGACCCAACTGTAGGAGCACCACATGTGGTTGTAGCCAACCACCTATTCATCGCAGTATCATACCAAGAACAACCAGTCTCCACAAAGAAACTCTCTTTTGAATACTCAAATTGATCAAACAACCCATATGATACACCCTCTCCATCACAAGTCCCAACATCCCATAGAATAGGCATCTCACATGTCTGTGAACCAGACGAAGAAATATCATCAAACCCCTTATTATTATTATTATCCAGAGAAGCATATATAACACCACCATCATCATCATCAGTAGTAAATGTAACAGAAGATGTATCAAGCCCAGAATCATAAGACTGATAAACACCACCATTATCTACTAAAACTCTAGCAGTCAGTCTATGTTTTTCATTCTTACATAATGGAACAAACAAACAACCAGAATCTAATATAGATCTAGTTGATCCTGGAAGTATATCTATATCATTTATTGGATCAGACGGTATACCATAGAAAACATCAGATGTACCTGGAGTATCACAATGATAACAATAATCCGGACAATTTGAATAACAAAGATAGCAACTCGCATATCTCTCAAATTCACAATAACCACCAACTACATAATCCTCATCTTTCTTCTCACTATAAACACCTAAATTAGCACACTCAGAATCACCAGTAAACCCAGATTCTGAACACTGAAACTCCTGCCCATCAGACCCATGCCATATAGCCTTCCATACAGGCTCATTATAAGCATCAAGATGAAGCTGCTCTATATGATAAACTATAACAGGAGTTTTACCAGCAGCAGAAATATGCTGTGCAAGATTCCATACACCAGTCAGCCCAGTAGTATCAATTACATATGTATACCTAGTACCATAATTCATACTCTCAACATCAGCATCCTCACAAGCCATATTATAAATCTCATCAGCTGGAATTTGGAAATATCTATCATTCACACCAGAACAAAAAGCCTGATTCATTGAAAGACCCCTAGATGCAACACCACCTAACTGCCTACCTCTTTTCCTAAGTATATCATCTGTCTGTTCCTGACAAATATCATATTGATTACAGACTAAATTATTACTACAATCCAAAGTAGAAACACACCTATCACCAGAAGAACAACCATCGCACGGACCACCACAATCTATATCACTCTCATTTAATGTAGGATTATAAATACCATTAGAACAATATGAAAGAACACTATTATTAGCACATTTACCATATAACCCAACCCCAAGATCATAATTACAGAACAAGCCATCAGCACATTCATAATCAGAAGTACAATTCTGCCCAATACCACAATCTGGACATGCCCATGCTCCAAACCCGCCGCAATCTGTATCAGACTCACCAAACTCAGGCTCAAAACAACCATCCATACAATGCAACTCAAGAGCATCTAATGTAGTAATATTATCTGTAACATAAACAGCATCACCAGTAGCATTACTTGTATAATATACAGAAACCTGCTCAATATATTGAGAAGCACAATCACACGCCTCGCATGATCCACCACAATCTACACCAACTTCCTGCTCTCCATCGTGAAAATTCTTCTCCCCATCATTACATGTACCATTAACAAAAGTAAATATCCACGTATCAGACCAATTGCTGTAGCAACTATTTGCATAAGCCCGCGCTCTCCAATAATACGTATCTGGAACATAAGAATCGTTAGAACTATATTCGCTTGGTATAACAGAAATATCAGTAATAGTAGTACTAAAACCACTACTATCAGAAGTCTGCAAATGATATGTTACATCAGCACCAAGAACTATAGTAGATTCCGTCCAATCAAACTCGATCGGAAGCCCAGAAATCTGCGTCCAATTAGGTGGATATAATAAAACCGGTACAGTCGGACAAGCACCACCTATAACAACAGCAGAAGAATTAGCCTTAACATAACTACCACCATCATACACTTGAACTTGACAAACCCACGAATCCCCAGTTATAGTAGCTAAATTTCCAATAGTTTTAGATGTCATATTAGAACCACTCCCATCAACAAACCACATATATTCATAAAATAATGTATCATTCTCTGGATCTGTAGCATTCTCATTACAAACCAAATCATCCCCATCATCTGGAACAGAAGGTATAATATATGGAGTCAGCGACGGCGCTTCATTTGAAACCGTAAGACTCAAAGATTGATTACACCCACCAATATAACCATGCTCATCCTCAACACAAGCAAAGCAGAACATATTCATTCCACGCAAACACCATTCTGTATTCTCTGTACAATTAAGCCACAACGACCCATTCTTCAACAATGTATGGTTTTGATACCAACCTATAGTCCAATTAACCAAAGAAACACTATCCCCATCCTCATCACCATACGTAAGATTACAATAAAGCGTATCATTCGAATACATAACACCAGTTGAATTAGGTATAGCATCAATGGTCTTAACATAAAAACTCGCCGATACATTAGTAACATCCACAGTTGAATTAGCCCAAGCAAAGAATTCATAATCAAACCTAGATTCACCAGTAGAATTAACAATATAAGTAACCTCACACGATTGACCCTCCCACATCTGCCCACAATTATAAGAATTGTCTGATGTAGTATAAAACGGCTCACCAGAATCCTCTGGAACTATACCCTTAAGTGAATTAATATTAAGATATACACTTCTATTATCATTAAATGAACCAGTAGAATCATTAACATAAGCCACAACAGAATAATTACCATAAAACCCAGAAGTAACAAAAGTAAAATTATTAGACCCAACAACAGCATCCGAAATATTAACAACCTCATCCCGTATTACAATAAAAACCTTACTTAAACTATAATAACCCTCCGTAACATTAGTATAAAATTCAACAACATCTCCCTGCTGAACATTAGAAGCATTAGCAGAAAACAAATCTAAAATTGGCGATTCTATAACTAAAACATAAACTTCTGCCGAATAATTATAATTACTAGACGTATCATTCACATACCCACGAATCGTATAATTACCAAGCAACCCAGTAGTAGGCAACATAACAATATTAGAACCATTAACAGCAACTGATATATTACCTTGAGTTCCATTATACGATATTATTAAATACTGCAACGGTATCGAATTGTTCTGAATATTAGCTGTAACAGCAACATCACGACCAGCATATACATGGGTCTGATTTAAAGTAAAATTAACAAAATAGGGCCCATCACACAATGACGTATCACATGTTCCATTTATAATACCAGAACAATCAACCTGTGCACAAACATAATCGCACACTATACCAGACAACCCATCTTGATCCTGTGTTAAACAATAATCTGTATCATCCTTACAAACACCAGCTACATCACAAGCGGCCATAGACACATTAACATCCAACCTATAATAACAAGCATCAGTATCCCAACCAAAATAATAAGGCGTAGTTGCACCATTATCACACTCAACTATCCCACATTGATCAAACAAATCCTCATCCTCATCCTGATCTACACATGCTAAATCACCTTCATCGTTTGAACCAGTCCCACTACACCGTTGACATAAGCCACAAATATAATCATCATCTGATGAGCCAGCAACCCAAGTATCAACACCATCACATGCACTTCCACCATATTCATCACATACCATCCCGGCAGTACATTCATAGCTAGTATCGTTTGCACTACAAATCCACGATCCATTAGTATCCCCGACATCATAACCAACATCACCACTAATTGAACACTCTTTACCTGCACTTGCACAATAAAAATCCGAACTATTAATTTCACTTCTACAATTACTAGATGAACAATTGATATCTTCTGTACAATAAGCTCCATCAATATACATCTGTGATATTATAACATTAATAGAAGAATTTACACAATATAAATATGAAGTACCAAGCTCACACACATTTAAAATATATGATATATTACTATAACTATTATTCTCATCATGTAAAAATGAAGCATTAGAACCATTCATATTAGTAACCAGCATCTCATAAGTACCATTATAATGATAGTGATATAAAGTAGCATTCAAATTATCATTATTAGGATCCCACATATTAAAAGTAATATTATAAGGAAACCATATTATCTCATCATATATAGGAGCTGTTATATCAACTACCGGAGGATAATTATAAGCAGGATCTATATCCCAAGTTAAATTCCCTTCGGAATTTAATATAACACTATCATTGTTTGAAACCTTAAGATTATAAATAAACGCAGTAGCATTAATACCATCATAGAACCAATTAAGATTCAACTCTGTCTCATACCCATCTGTAGGAGATGTCCAAGAATCTCCAGAATCTACACTATACTCCCAAGAAAAATTCCTACTTTCATTTAAAGCCTTAAACGTACGCAAATTAAAATACCTATTTATATTGGGTATATTAGTTGATAACACAACACACTTGCTTGGACCAATATCATCAAATACAGAACCAGTAAAAACACACCTAAACTTCTCACCTTGTTGTAAATCACTAACACGTTTCTGACACAACAAATTACAATTATCATTTAAAGCAGGATCACCCAACGTAGTATTATACGTATCATTGCAGACATATCCATATACTATATCAGTTGAAAGTATAGTATCAGATGGATTCAATCTAGTATCTAACCTATACTGATCAGCATCATATGGAAAATAAGACCCACCACTACAAATCTGTATCATATTATTCTTAGTAAGCCGTGTATCAGTAGTGTTCTGCCACTTAAGATCTGAATAATTAAAAAGCGCATCATAAGCTTTAGCCACATTCGGATTGAAATGCTCATCTATTAAATAAGTAATAGTCATATTGTTACCATCCATACGCCTATTCTCAACTATAGCATCACCAACTATTAAACTAGAAGAATCAAATGTAGGAGTATTTGTACTATTCTTAAATTCTATCCACTTATATGTATCATTCTGATAATAATTATAACAGATAGAAGACTGTTTATTACCCAAAGAACACGCACTAGTACCAAACGCCGTAAAATTCAAAGTAACATTCTCTATTTTAGTATTACCAATAGCATTAATTGTAAAATTCAAAAGCATATATTCTATTGCTTCTAAATTTGAACTATTAAACCCAGGAACATAACTAAAATTATGATCAAGTGGTATAACAAAATTCAACACAACATCTATATCAGCAACATTCATAAAACGGGAATCATTAATACAATACAACTCAGACGTATTAGTCTCACAAACACTTAAAGCCAATATATATTTACCATCATCAATAGAACCATCCCAATAATAAGAAATATTGCTCCTATTCATATTTTCCCTAATAGTAGTATTGATCGACCAATCCCTATTATAAAGTACCAAACTAACATTTAATGGATCATTGCTACTATCAGCAATATCATATGTAATATTAACAGGCAAATTCAAAGTATCATTATTAACTGGTGTTAATAAAGAAATTATTGGAGGATAATTTGATGTTATATCTATATCCCACGTCACATTACCCTCTAAAACAGTCTTCTCGGAATTGTTATTTGTAGCAATAACTAAATACTTAAATGCTGTTACATTAGTACCACCATAGAAATAATTTATATTTGTCTCTGTTTCATAACCATCCGTTACCTCATTCCACACACCACCATTATTACTAGAATACTGCCAAGCCAAGGAATGACTTATATTTAAAGAGTAATAGGTCTTCAGTGCAAAATATCTTACCATAGTTGGAATATCTGACACAAAAACAACAGACACATTTCTACTATCCCCAAGTTTATCAAGTAACCCACCAGTAAATAGACACTTTATCTTAGTACCACCATCTAATTCTAACTTTGATTTTGAACAAACTAACTCACATTCTGGTAATACAGTAACATCTCCCCCAGTCTCATTATACGTTGAATTACACAAATATGCATATATAGAATCTGTATCAGAAGCAGTAGAAGCATTAAACCTAGCCTCTAACTTATAATGATCAGCAGACAATGGTATAATATAATCTCCAGACAATGCCCTAATATAGTTATTTTTAGTTAATCTAATATCAGAAGAACTCTGCCACTTAACATCTGAAAAATTATAATCCGAACTATAATGCTTCATAATATTTGGATTATAATGCTCATCTATTAAATATGTAACAGTCATATTCTGTCCATCAGAATATCGATCCTCATCAATAAAATCCCCAACATTGCCCTCATCCTTAAAAGACGCCGTAGTTGTTCCATTCACAAACTCTATCCATTTATATGAAGTTGTATTATAATAATTATAACAATAATCCTCTTGCCTATTACCAGGTGCACATGCCTCTGCACCATACGCAGTAAAATTCAAACTAACATTAGTTATAATCCTATCAGCAGAAGCATTAATTGTAAAATTCAAAAACATATACTCAATAGACGATAAATTTGCAGATGCAAACCAACCAATATCATGAAATGAAGAATTTAAAGCATCAACATCATTTATCTGTATAGTATCTGCAGAAGCCATGCTAATCATACATAACAACAAAACTCCAATAATAAATTCATTAATTTTCATCTCATAATAAATGGATCTAACGTAATATTAACATCACCACAATATCCAGCACTACACGTAACATTATACTTAATAACAAACATCTTATCTGTCCTTACATATATAGTTTGATTTGGATAATCAACAACTATACCAATTACAGGATCTACAGTAACACCAGAAGTCAAAATCTCAACCTCAACATTGCCTGTAGTAAAATTATAACCACCAGTAGTATTTGACTCCACCCAAACATTATATGACACATTTGTAGCACCCGTAGCATTAAGAACAAACGTCTTATTACAAATTTCGCCGCTAGTCATAGTACCACAACTCAATGGATTAGCATTATTAGATATAAACGGCAATGTATAAACCACAGGTATAATCCCCGTAACATTATCAAATATCGAAACCTCAACATCAGCACAGCTATCTGTAAGACACTCGGTAGATGACTGAATACTTATAAACCCATTCTGCTCAGCATAAACCTTAGTTTCCTCCGCAGGAGAAGTCAAAAACGTATATATCGGATACTGCGGCAATATAGTAGTTGTAGTTGTAGTTGTAGTCGTAGTAGAAACAACATTAACCCAAACTACAGACGATACATTATATGCACCATCATCTGTATAAGCATAAGCCACACTAGAATAATTACCAACAAAACCAGATGTATTTAATGACATATCATTTGAACCATTCTGTGCAGATGTATAATTAACTCTAGAATTATTGAATTTAACAGACCAATTTGTTAAAGCCCCACTACCATTCTGTATATGCGCAGAAGCAAGCAAATTACCACCCTGCACAACACTACTATTGCTTATTGTATAATTAACAAAATAAGGAGATATTAAAGTTGTAGTTGTAGTTGTCGTTGTAGTTGTAGTATATGGAACCTCTTCTTCATCATATAAACTAGTCTGTAATGGATTATTGAAAGCATTACCCCAATCCGTAACATTCTCCTCACCAGAAGTACCTGGTATAAATCCAACATAATAATCAAAATACCCAGATTCATTAGAAGTTGTATTATGTTCAAACCCACTGCTATTAACTGTAAATGTATCAGAAACAGCATTATTTATATTAGTAGCAAACATCTGTGTTAAATTATCATAACCCACATCTTGACTAATAGCTACCCAACCATCACTTGAAGAAACACTAGCAGTATCATTAATTGCAAATGATGAAAACAACGCCCCATCCATAAACAAAACATCATCTGGTGAATCTATAATACCTTTCCAAGCAAACCCATCAAGATTAAATGGTGAAGTACCATTATTCCATATATGTATAAATGGGTATTCATAACAAGACATTGCATTTATTCTATCATAAAATGTATAAGCTGACGCATTAACATATGTAACATTCCAATACCACCGCTTACACATCTGATTATCTTCAGCTAAGACAGCATAACCTAAAGTAATATTATCTGTATTAAACCCAATAGATTCATTACTATATGTAGAATTCAAAGCAGATCCATTTATAGTTATACCTGTAAGAGCATCTGACCCCTTATCTATAATACAATTGCCATACGCACATGCATATGGAGTCTTCAACATAACAGCTTCAAACATATGAGACGTACTATTAACATACCCAGAACCGTGTGTCATGTTCCATGAAAATGTAAATCTTTCACTATCGTTTGTTGTAGCAATAGTTGTATTCCAATCAACTACACCCCACGAATCATTACCATATACTATGGAATAATTTTTAGCATAACCTGTATATCT
>Ga0075116_10001016_pt1 | contig 12933 bp, 15 predicted proteins | sample AntAceMetag02UKC_FD_69786 | JGI IMG/M metagenome (GOLD analysis project Ga0075116, IMG submission 69786) | Saline lake microbial communities from Ace Lake, Antarctica- Antarctic Ace Lake Metagenome 02UKC | ecosystem: Environmental > Aquatic > Non-marine Saline and Alkaline > Saline | place...
TGTAGTCAATCAGCCTATTGTAGCATCGTCATTATGACGATAGTTACAAGCCTCCCCCTTTATGGGGGAGGTAATTGACAGAGCCATTGTCCATAGAAGTAGCTCCACCTATCCAGTAAAACTCTTCATCATAGTGCCTTCTTTCATCTACCATCCAACTATCATGAACTTGATTATCACATAGCATTTTTTGATAGATTTTATGATATTCTTTACTTCTAGGATAATTATTTTCTGAAGTAATAGTAATTTTTGTACCAGGCTTTACCTTTGCATGTAATTCTGCTCTTTGTTTTTTCCAGTTATCTAGACTTAATAACATCTCCTTTTGTTCGACTGTTAATAGTTTAGAAGGTATGGAAAAAGACCCAGAGCTACTATTAGAAACGAATCCTGCCCTAAGTTTCATTCATATATCTTTCTTTAAATGTTGTTAAATTAGTAGTTTTGGCATTGTCTATATTTATTTGCATTAGGGTAAATGTATCATCAGGAATATCATTTTTTGATACTTTGCCACTTTCGTAAACAAGTTTATCAACCTTCCAAAAGTTTAAACGTCCCCCATTTTTCCAAAATAGATTCCACATTCTTAGAGTCATTTTGAAGAAATCTTCTCCAGATGATAAGCTCATATCAGTGCCATAGGCGTAAATCTTACCTTCTTTTATCATTTCTTTAGTAATATTTTTAATAGCAATTATATTGCCAATAATAATAAAACTAGCACTGGAGCTGTTGCTAACAAAATTAGTTCTGAATTTCATCTTTTATTCCTTAATGACAACTTATCTGTAAATGAGGCAAATTATCAAATATATCTGAATGTTCCATCATTGAGTCAAATTCACCATTTTCATCTGCATAACTAAAAGTATAAATTATTTTAGCTGCATTGTTTGTTATAAACGTTTTAGCAATTTTTTGTGCTCCCTTGTCGAATTGTTTATCATATTCTGCCCAAACTTTATCTCTTGTTGCTTGATCAGAATCATCTTTGTAAGAAGGAACATCTGGAGCACCTTTATACCATCCACATGAAATAGCTGAGGTTATTTGTTTCTTTAAAGCAGGTTTTTTTTGTTCTTCTATATCTTGGAACACTCTTTCTGCTATCTGTATAGTCGGATAAGTTTTATCCCAACCATAATGAACTTGGTTGTCGCCAAACATCATTTGACATACTTCATCTACTGATGTAGGAACTTTAGGAAAAGCAACCACAAAAGAACTTGAACTACTATTGCTTACAAAACCATTTCTAAACTTCATTTTTCACCTTTGTTTCTTCAACTTTAAATGATAAATCATAAATAGGGCAATTTCTTTTATTGGCGATTAATCTTTTTCTCCAATTAATTAATCTTTCATTATGCCAAACATCTTTTAAAAAGTCATTACAGTTTAATACGTCTATTCCTTCTTTCCAGTTATCTTCACCTTCAGCAAAACTACAAACGAAGAATTTCCCGAAACAATTAAGATATGAGCTGAATAAACCGCTTTCACAAGGTTCTGCCAAAGCCTCAAGAAATTTTTGATCTTTTCGACCTTTTATACTTTCAAGGAATAAAGGTGCCGAACAACTATCAAAACCATATCTTATTTCTTTTTCTTCACAAAAAGCCATAAGCTCTTGATATTTTTTTACGTCTAATACAGAATGAAAATCATCAGGATTTCTTCCTTTTGATTTATATTGTAAAAAGACAATTGCGTTAAATCTTTTTAATGTAGGATCGGCAGCAATTTCATCAATTATTTCAAATGCCTTATGATAGGTTTCTTCTGAAAGCATATAGTGAATATTCACAGAAAATATTTTTCTTATAATATTATTTTCTTCTTCTTCATTTAAAGATACTTTGTTTAATAAATCTTTTACACTAATTTCTTCATATTCATAATTTTCAGTATCAGTTATTTTATCAACAATTTCATAATCTTTAACTTGCATCTTTAATTACTCCTTAATATCTTTGATTAATTTCCATCCTTTATTGTGAGATCGTTCTCCTCTTATTACTTTATGGATTGCATAACATTTATATTCTTTTTTCATATCATATTTTCTTTTAACAATTATTTCTCCTGTTTTTATATGTTTAAATGTATATTTTTGTTGATCTACATTGGGATTTAATTTATCATTATTCATAAATTTAGATATTTTCTTCTTTGTTTCTTCTTTCATAAGTTGGCCTTTTCTAGATTTTGATATTTTTTTTCTCCAACTTTTACTTATTTTTCTATTTGATAATTTTTCTTTCATTATTTTTGCAGTTTTGACTCCACATATTTCTTCAAGGGTTTTTCCTTTTCTAAACTTAGAACGAGATTCACGTAATTTTTTAGCTTTTTCTTTTCCATGTATCTCTTCATATGTTTTATTTTTTAAATGAATTTGACCTATTTTTCTTCTTTCTTTGCTCCATTTACATCCTTTTGCTCTACTTGGTTTTCCTTTTAATTCTTTCGATAGCATTAGCGAAAATAATTTTTTTATATTACCATACTTTTTGCTATTTATTTTATTATTTCTAAACCTATTTGTTAAAAAATTAGCAGCATATAACATTCTTTTGTATGCATCCGTATTGATATTTATAAAAATTTTTACTAGAAAAAGATGAGCGATAAAATGTTCTCTAGGTAATAAGTGAATAACATTTTCTTTGCCCCATTTAAATTTTATATTACAATAATTCAAAATTTTATTTGCTTTCTTGTTCCCAAATATAGATTTTGGAATAATATGATGTTTTTCATAATAAATATCTTTTTTTATTTTTCTATTTTTAGATTTTTCCATTAAAAACATGTATTGTTTAATATAGTTCATTATTCTCTCCGAAACCATTAAATGTAAATTATAATTGTATCTTTACACTTAATAGTTTCGAAGAAAACTTTAAATTTCCTCTTTTTTCTTTTTTCGAATTAAAACTTTTTTATTTAAAATTGTATTGATTAACATTTTGATAGTATCGTAAGTTTTCTTTTTATTTACCAAACTAACTGCTACGGCACCACAAAGTTTAACAGTTTTATCTGCATCTTCATCAGTCATGTCCAATCCATGAGTTGTATAATTAGGAATAACTCCTTTGCTCCGAGCATATTTCATCATTTCAAAGAAATCAGGATTAGTATGAATATCCATAATTCCTAGAGCACATTGTGTTAAGGTGGGAGGCATCTTATCAAGAATAGTCTTGAACTCATCTAAACTCATATTATGAGTAGGCTGACCAGGTTGTCCATTGCTCTTATAGCAAAAATCACACTTTCCCTTACAATCTCCTCCAGATGAAATCTCTAGATCAAGGATTTCAGCTCCAAAAGGAGAAAAATTAGGGTCATCTTTAGGAGTTTCACCCCATCTCATGAAGAAACCTGTTTTTCTATTAAAGTTGAAGTTGTAGTATTTAGACCTTAGAAAAAGGCTATTCTTTTTGTTGTAAATCTTTGCCTCAACAGCGTTTACGTCTTTTTCTTTCATTTGTACATCTTTCAATAAATATTAGCATTTACAGTATTATACTATTTTCTACTACACTTTCAATATAAAACTAGAAAATTTCGTTTCAGTGAAAATTTAAAGAAGTGCTTTTTCTTCTACTAATCTCTTCTCTTTTCTTTCTTTTTGGGCTATTTTGCCATTTTCTCCTAGTTCTGTGGCTAATCCAGGATAATACTTTCTTAAGAGAGCTTCTAGTCGATCTGTAATGCCTTTTTGGTCAAGTCCATTTCTATCGAGAGTATGGGTTTCCCACGCTGTTTGGTTATATGGATGAAAATGACAAACATGAATTGGTTTTATACTTCTATTCCATCTTTTAACATATCCTGAACATCCTACATTAAAAGTATTATTTACAACTGTGACTCTCTTCTTGTATTCTTTAGATTTAAGAACTTTATTTAAAGTGGGTTCTTCTTTATTTTGTTTGTCTTTTGTTATTATTCTTATTATTTCATCAGATATATCTTTCGCTTCTTTTTTCCAAAAAATACTTCCTCCATTATATTTACTATTACTATAACAGGCTATTCCTACATGTTTAAATTTAGGACATTCAAAAGACACGTTCTGCCAACAATCAAGATCGTGTGCCCATATTTTGTCTTTGATCATATCATTATTAAATAGGTATTCTAAACCAAACATTTTACTTCCTGTTAGGCATTTTTCATTAAGTTTTATTTTCTTTGATTTTATTCCCATAAACCTATAATCGAAGTTGGCTAATAAGATTATATCTTTTGCCCTCCAACCAAGTTCTAAACTATTTTCAATTTGTGCCTTAATTAGAGTATCTATTTTTTGAAGACTATAGCGTTTATTTAAAGACAAATTAGCAATCATCAAATTTTTCATTATTATTCTTTCTCTTTTTTGTAAAACTTATTTTTACCCGTTCCGAGCAGTTCTTCAGCAGTTAAATTAAAAGTGCTATCTTGGTTAGATGCCTTATCTATCAGTACTCTTAAAGATGCATTAATTTGATCTATTAAACTATTTCTCTCTTTATTAACATTAGCAACCATATCAGAATATTTTTTATCTTCTTCCTTATTTTTTATATTTTCCTCTCCTTCAACTGCTAAAAGATGCCAACATCTTAAATTCACTATTGTTAATTTATCTATCAAATCTCCAATTGTATCTGCCATATTTTTATCCTTTTTTAAAAACCATTAAATTGCGTAAAATATACCAAGGGGTGTCAAAGTTTTTCCAAATCGACACACAATGCTCAACCATTTGTTCTTTATATATAAATCCTTTAGACTGTATGGCATTTATCCAAAAATCTTTTGGTTTAAGATTAATATGCCCTGTGCCACGTTGTCCAGGAGGAGCAGCTGTTAATATTATAAATTTATCACTTAAACTTGTAACATTATTTATAAAACCTTCTGTTTCTTCAGGTAGGATATGTTCTGCTACTTCGAAACTCATAACACAATCAAAAGTTCTATTTAAATTAAGGTCAATAGTTGCATCTCCAAATTGTATATGAGGCTTAATTTTATCTACAAAAAAATCTTTAGCTCTATCAAAAGATATTTCCACTCCGAATATATCTGTGCACCCTGCTTGTAAAGTTCCTTCTAAATAACTACCGACCCCACATCCTAAATCAATTACAGAATTTATATAAAAAATATTAATGATGCTTTTTCCGATGTCATTTTCCCATAATTTGTATTGATCTAAATGTCGTTTAAAATATTTTGGGGAATAACGTTCTTTATGATATCGTTTTTCCATTTACTTTTCCTCCGGTAAAAGGACTCCAATGCCAAGTGGTATAGGGAATCTTTTATCTGAATTAATAAATTCTATTTTATTTCCAGCAAGAGAATCCCAAAATTCATTAACTTCTGGCACTAATTTAATATCATGAAAAGCTATTATTTTCATAAAATCTTTTACTTTTAAATAGTCGTGTTCAGCTAGCGTATGATCTCCATCTATAAAACAAAAATCATAATGTTTTTTTAAAACAAGATTTTTTGAATTCATTATACAACTACTAGATTGAGGGTTCGCTTCATGATACTCTGTAAGCTTTGCCAACTTTCTTGGACGAGATACTGTATCAATCCCTAAACTTTCTCCCATAGAAGGATTAACCGCCCTGAGAAAGCTGTCTATTACAAAAAAAGAACCCCCTGCATTAACTCCAATTTCAAAATATGAATTAATTTGATCTTTATTTTCATATAAAAAAACTAATAATTTGGCAAGTTCTTCTGGGTATTGACGAGTTCCTAGTCCATTCCAACAAGTTAATTTATGTGGTTCGGGTATTTTAAGTTGCCGAACAGGTAAAGTAATTCCTGTTTTATGAAAAATAAATTCAGATAAAAATTTATAATCAGATAATTCATCATGTTTCATTTTTTGAAACTCTTTTTTTAATTCAAAACTTTTTAATTTCTGTGCCATTTATATCTCCATTTCTGTTGAAAAATTCTTAATAAGTTTAGCTTTACCCCAATGCTTTCCTCGATTTGCTTTAAAAAGTCCCAATTGAATATTTCCAGCAGATTTTATTTTATTTTCATTCTCTGTTACTTTCCAAGGTCTTTCCATATTTTGATTTCTTTCTTGTCTTGAAGTTTTGATTCTATTATAATATTTCCCTCCCCACCAATACATTATAAAATCCAATGCCCATGCTCTATAAACTAAATCATGATCATCGTGACCGTATCCAAGTAAGTCTTCGTCATATCCTCCAAGAACATCTATAAATTCTTTTTTATAAAAACCTATTCTTCCCCTCATACCACTTTTACCTTTGGCAAATATTACTTTTTCAGAACAATCATTTGCCATACGATTAAGATAAGCTGCCCAACATTCTGGTGTTTCTTTTTCGGGATGAGAGGTAAAATTATCTGCATCTAAATTATTAACGATTTCTCCTGATGCAACTTTAAAAGCTATGTTTCTAGAGTGAGCCATACTAAAAGATTTAGGCTCATCTGTTCTATAATAAACAAGTCGGCCTTTTTTTATATATTTCATCATCTTCTTTTTTATCCATTTACCTAATCCATCATTAGAGTTATAGTCTAAAACAACAAATTCGACATTGGGATAATCTTTATTATCTTGCATATTTTTAAGTAAAGTTTCTTTTAGATTATATAATCTTCCCATACAAGTGGTGCAAAAAGAAATTTTATAGTATTTTTTTATTTCGCTATCAAATGTCCCGGTCCAAAACTTTTTCTTAGTTTCATATTTTTTCTTAGTTAGAACGTATATTCCGCAACCAGATCTTTTTCTGGATTTGTGATATAATATGTGATGAGTTTGAGAGAAATTATCATTTATCCATTTGTCATAAACAGCAAATTCTGGCAAGGAAGAAAACCAAGGATACTTTAAAGATTTAAAATGTATTTCCATTGCTACATGTTCACATTTTTTAATTATTTCTTCGCTCTCTTTATCTCCAATTAAAAATCTTTCTCCTCCTTCACAATCTATTTTTAAACCGCATTTATTATTTGTATCTATATTATTTGCATCAAATATTTCTTTTAATGTTCTAGATGGTTTTGAATATTCTCCTTTTGTTTCTGAAAAAGTGTGTTGTCCTGTTTTTCTTTTTTCAAAAAACAATTCTTTTCCATTTCCTAAATCTTCGTTTATAACTGTAATATTGGGATGATCTGATACATTTTTTAATATATTATCAAAATCTTCATTAGATGGTTCATAGCAATAAATTTTAGATTTGGGATTCTTTTGAGACATTACTATAGATATTGAACCAGAACATCCCCCTATATCTACAAATGTATCAAAGAAGTTGTTAGGATGTGTTTCTAATTTATAATTATAAAGCTCTTTTTCATTAAAAATCTCTTTATTCTTAATTGATTTATGAATAAACCAGTCTTCTACTGAACCCTCTTTATATAAAATATATCCTTTTGAAGTTAATAATTTTCTAATTTTATCTCTTTTTATTTTTTCTTTGTTATCCCAATCGGTTTGTTTCGCATAATTGTGTTCAATTGTTATAGTTAAAAAGATGTGTTGATCAAAATCAAAACCTTTTAAAATCTCCCATTCAGACCCTTCGGTATCGATACTTAAATAATCGATTATTTTCGGTGCATTATTTTTTTGAAGTAAATCTAATAAAGTTATAGATGGTACTTTTATTGTAGGGTGTCCTTTTTTTATAGCATGTTGTATATATGTTGATGAAAAATTATCATGTATTCCAGATAATTCCACATGTCTTCCCCTAGCTATAAAATCTACAATACCATTGGAACTAAAAATACATACATTTTCACAAATACATTTTCTATTTTTAATAAGAGAAGGAAATGCTCTGAATAAAGGATTTGGTTCCACACAGATTCCTTCCCACTCAAATTCTTTTTCTAGAGCATATGTGTTATTATTATTTATTCCTCCTGTCGCTCCTATATCAACAAAATATCCTTTCTTTTTATTATCGAGCATTTTTAATGCCCATTTATCTTGTCCTTCTTTTGCTGTAAATCGTATTTGAGGATTCTTTTTTTGAGTCATTATTTTATTTCCTTTTAGATATTTTAATGCTGCTGATGTTATTAATGAATAATCAGTAACATTTTTACCTAAATCTAAAAAATAGCTTTCTGTAATCTTTTTTGCGATATTAGGAGTATAAAGTTTAGGATTCGCATGAGAGAACATAATTGTTGGTATTGACATAAACCCTGCTAAATGAGAAACTCCTGTTTCTAAACCTATATACAATTTGCAATTTGACAACATTTCTATAGATGCACTTGCTTTATCATCATAATCCCATGAATTAGCAGAACTATTTTTTAATTTAAATGATTCTTCTTCACTTCCTATGCAACCAACTGTATATCCTTCTTTGTTAAATTTTTCTATTATCTCTTCCCAACATAAAAAATTACTTCCTTTTCTAGATTCTCTTTTTCTAGGGCTTATGGCAACATCTACTTTTATATTATTAACTGTTCTTGGAAATAATTTAAATTTAAAAAGTTCATCATATTTTTCAAAAACCTTATCAATATTAAATGGCCAAAGATGTATATAGTTAAAGTCATTTCCTAAATCAGATTTTATTCTTTCACATTCTTCATGATACTTCTTTTTATAATAACCATATTTTTCATTTTGACCTATACTTGTGATTTTTCCTTTAGTAAAAAAACCCCATCGGTATTTTTCTTCTATAAAATTTTCCCAATTAGTATAAAATGATGTTGCTGAAGGATAAAAAGATTCTTGTCCTTTTTCACAACAAATTATTTTTTTTGGGCATTCAAAAAAATGAACTAACTTGATAAGCTTATGGATAACTGGCCCAAAATCTCCGTAATTTGGTAGAAAGACAGTAGTTTTGTCAGAACCTCCATACATCGTCTTTAGTATAAGACTTTTCTCTATATCTAATTTATTTATATTTAACTTTTTTAAGTTATCCATTTTTAATTCCAAATTACTCCTATTCCTGATAAAAAACTTATTCGTGGATCATCTGTTATTATCTCTAATTTGTTTTTTGCTTCTAACTCTTCCCATAAATGTCTAACACATATCTGGTCTGGTTTTCTAGCATTAACAGTTGCAATATCATGAAAACCAAGATATGTGCAATGATTCTTTATTATTCCATAATCACGTTTAACTCCTTTGTAAGAATGATTTGCATCTATAAAACCTAAGTCATAATGTCTATCAGGATAAAAATCTTGTGTTTTCATACTTAAGTAAGTAACTCGAGGATTTTGTTGTCTATATTCTTTCCAGAACCAGGGTTCTTTCTCTTTTTGATCTATTGTAATAGAAAGTTTTGCATCAGGATTTACCGTTCTTAAATAACTATCTATAACATAAAAAGATCCACCAGATCCTGTTCCCAATTCTAAATAAGAAAATATCGATGATCGATGCTCATATATAAATAAAAGAAATCTAGCTAGTTCATCAGGCCATATTTTAATTTTTAAACCTTTACTTGGTAAATATTCTCCTTCTTTAATATTAAAATCTCTTGCTCTGAAGCCAACTCCTATTTTTTTAAGTATAAATTCAGTAAGAAACTTTTGACTAGTCAGCTCTTCTTCTGTTAAACTTTCAAAAAAAGGTCTTATCTCTGTAGGCTTAATTTGCCCTATTTCAATTCCTCTCATTATCATTTCCTTTATTTAAATATCTATCTATTAATTTAGTTTTTAAATAAGTATAACCATCTTTCCCATGAGGTTGACAGTTATTAAAGGCATAACATACTTCTAATACTCTCGGATGTTTCATAGCCTCTGCAAGGGCAAAACCTATCGATTGATTTCCCACAAACAATTTACTACCCTTAATAATGCGGGCTAATTCTAATGCATTTTCTACTTTATAAAATTCTATATCTACTCCAAAATGCCTCTTAAGGCGGGATTGCTCTCCTTCAAATCCTATAACTTTACACCTGTCTTTAATTGGATTAAGAAGTTTCCAATCAATTTCTTCTTTATCATGATAATTTAATGATCTTTGTATAATTACATCTGCTACATGTTTGGGTTCAATTGAATGTAGCCATATTTTAGAAAGATCGTATTTCTTATTTGGAGTTTCTAAATGACTTAAAACAAGATGTTGATTTCTTTTTCTCCATGAGATATCTTCAAAATGACATAAATTTACAAAAGGAGTTTTAGCCCAAATAAATCCATATTTTTTACCATCCATAACCCATCTAACATCTTTTATATAAGATTGAGTTTTTAGTAATTCTTTATGAAATGCTATATGAATCCTATCTCTTAAATATAAAACAGCTTCCACATCATGGGCGATAATGGTTGGTAGAGAATAAATTATATCTCCTAAAGAACCTCTGTGATAAAAAATATTATCATCTTCTGTCATAATTATTTATTAAATTCCCAAATTAGAAGTATCAACTGATATTCTTGGTTTTATTTTAAAAGTTTCAAATAAATCTATCCATTCAAATCCTCCTCTAGTTGTTATTAAATTCCAAATTCTAACATCATTCGCATTAGGAGGAAGATTTTCCACTTTCTTATTAATTTCTGTTTTCCACCATTCTTTTTTAGGAAAAAATATGTTTAGTTTTTGTAATGTTGCTGTATTAATTCCAGGTATCCAATTTATTTTTGAATTATTAATATAAAAAGAATGTTCTTTATTTATTAGCTTATGTTTATATTTGTTTCTACCAAAATGCCTATCTTGTCTAGAAGAACAAATATGTGGTAAATCAACATTTCTTTTCATATCTCCTTCTATAACCCATATATCTCTTGTTTCAGATGTATGAGCTTCTACCTTTGCTATAAACTTTATATCTCTTCCGGTTATTTCTTTAAGATAATTTGGTATTGATCCATACTCATTTTTTATTTTTTTAGTAAATTTTTGTCCCGTTGCATTGATATCGTCAATATTCGGTAATTCTATAATTATTTTCCCTGATATATTAGAAAGGTTTTTAAGGATTTCGTCTGGATTTGGGAGCCAATGTAAAACGCTTAACAATAAAGTAACATCAAACCAATCACAAGCATCTTGAATCAATGTTGATATTTCTAAGTTAAAATCAATTTTACCAAGACATATTTTTCCTTCATAATTACCATTGAGCATTCTTTCAAAGATTTGACAGGGTGCTTTTCTTTTTTCTAATGCTACAACAAAACAATTTGTTGTTTCGGCAATTTTTTGAGAGAAAAATCCTTCTGCACATCCGATATCTAATACACATCCTGCATTTGGAATTTCAGAGATAATAACATCCCATCTTTCATTACAATTTCTTTCTCCATTTTCGGTTGTGTCAGTTATTTGATAAGGGCTATATCCCATTTTTTTATAATTTCCATAATATACAAAAATTTCTATTCATTATTATTTATCCTTATGTTTGTTAAAAAAGTCTAATATTATTTTTTTGTCACAATCCTTAAATTGCCTATTAGCATCGATACCCATCCTCTCTATATAATCACTTTCTTTTGTTATATAATCATATTCTTTTGGTACAAATTTCTCCCAATGAGGCCAACGCTTCCAAACTAAAATTATTGGTTTTTTTAGAAAGGTAGCTATATGAGTTGTTCCTGTGTCTGCTCCAATAAAAATTTTGCAATTATTTATTAGATTGATAGTAGCTTCTTCATTTTTAAAATTCCATGAATAATAGGCGGCATTCTCTATAGGATAAGTAGTTTCTTTTATCCCCACAACTCCATACTTTATTTTATTTTCTGTTAAAAAATTAGCTACTTTACTCCAACCTAACCAATTTCTTCTTGTACTTTTTGCTCTTTGCCTGGCTCCTATAACAACATCAGTAGATAATTTTTGAGAAGAACAAGATAAAGGGAATGTTACTTCTTTAAGTATCTTAAAAATAGTTAATTGCCGCTTTACCATCTTTGGTATTTTTTCAAAAAGAGAATCAACATTACATACGTTTTTAAAAATCTGATTTTGAGGAGACAAATCTAATAAAATTGAATTAGGATACTTCTTTTGAATATTTTCTATTAATTTATGTTTTTCATAGATATCATTTCCTCTTAAATCTCTATATCCATTTTTTAAGTGATCTTGTTGAGGATTTTTCCAATTATAATAAAATTCTTGAGCATTCGGAAAATATATTTCATCTCCTTTTCTACAACAAATAACTTTATGAGGACATTTAACAATATGAGATACCCGTATATGCCTTATTATAAACCATCCAAATTCTCCGTAATGAGGAAGAATTATACATGGTTTATCAAAAGTTAATGTTTCTTTTATTTTTTCTAACATTATTTTTCTAATATATTCATTAATTTTTTATTTACATTTAAACTATAAAAATCTTTAGCAATTCTAATAGAATTTCGACTCATAATAGGAATAATGTCCCTATGTTCCATTAAATAAATAATATTTTGTTGATAATCCTTTAATCTTTTACATAGAAATCCATTATTATATCTTAAAACCTGGTCCTCTGTTCCCCCTCTATTTAGAGCTATTACAGGACACCCTGCAACCATTGCTTCTGCTATAACCCTTGCCCAAGGTTCTTCTCTCTTCCAATCTGGGAAGAAAAGAAAAACATCTATTTGATTTAAAAAATCTTTAACTGATTCTTCATCTTCTTGCAGACAAGTTACATTCTCAAAAAAATTTAATTTTTCAATTAAATTTCCTTTTACTCCCATAAAACGAAATTGTATTTGTTCTGGCGTATATTTTTCATTAACTAATTTGATAAGATTTACAAATTCATCATTCCACTTGTTATTTAGTCTTTTTGAATGCATTCCAAAACAAACAGGACCTTTGGGTTCTCTTAATCTAATTTCTAAAAGATCTGGATCAATAGGACTTTCCAGGGTATATCT
>Ga0075116_10001017_pt1 | contig 12924 bp, 16 predicted proteins | sample AntAceMetag02UKC_FD_69786 | JGI IMG/M metagenome (GOLD analysis project Ga0075116, IMG submission 69786) | Saline lake microbial communities from Ace Lake, Antarctica- Antarctic Ace Lake Metagenome 02UKC | ecosystem: Environmental > Aquatic > Non-marine Saline and Alkaline > Saline | place...
TCACCCTTGGTTTGGGAAATGTAGGCTTGATCAGACTTCGTTCCCCGGCCAACGTAGGTTGCTGTCCACAAGTGGATACGCATCCGATAACCGGCCTTGAACATCCGAGTCGGGTTTGAGCTTAAATTTAGCCTAGAGAGCATCGGTAGGTACCTCCTGATAGCCCTTAGCCGTTACTAGATAGCGTATAGCGGGGTTATCTGTGGCATAAGTCATATCCGAGAAGAAGGTAGACTGGATGTCTAGAACATCTTGGGGCAGTAAAATATAGGGAGTTACTGGTTTATGGCTGATTATGCTTTGCCTTACGCCTGCGCCATCAGTACCTAAAATTGCCGAACGGTTAAGATTGACTTGATCATTCAACATTACCAATGGGGTTTGAATATCTGTAGTCCATTTCGGACCTTGAGGAGGGTAAAGTCGCACTAGCAGTTGGTTCCAGAAGCTAGTGTATCCTGTAACTTCTCCGGCAACCACAGTCGGGAATTGACCATTCAATGAGAAGGTCAAGTCTCTCATCCACATATTACGGATAGATTGCCCGCCTCTATTGCCTCCAATAGTAAACTCGTTACCACTCTTACCCACATCGTAAACAACACTCTGTACATCCGAAAAACGGGCTACAGGTGAGTGATTGTAAGGGTCACAACCCCTGATTCCGGCCTGGATTGAAGCTGTTTTAGCGAAATCTGTCGAGAATATGCCTAAGTCCACCCCAAAATCAGCGTCTGAGGGCATGAAATAATCATCAGGTAACGTCATAGTGGCGCTAGTTGTTTCGAACTCTTGTGCGTATTGGGCGTCTGTAACTAAAGCTGATAAGGGAATGAAATTTTTAAGTACTTCACCCAGCATGGTGGTACTGAATTTTACTCCTATGCGACGAGCAATATCATCTACATCCCCGGCATAAAATGGTTGCGCGGTGTTTACTAGGTGCATTACTACGAAACGCAACTCAGTAATATGAATCGGCCATGGCATAGGATTATTGAACAGGGGTTGAGCCCCACTTGCATACTCCAGATTACTGTCAGATGGCCGTAAACGTAGCTGGCCTCCAACAGGTACTGCGGAGTAGGCTGTTTTAGACGCTAATTCGTTGTAGTAAACTCCAGTTTGCCACCATGGAAACCTACGCGAAGTTTTATACCCGGCTGGAACCTGCTTGATGTTAAAAGGATCTGCACATCGATTACTCATGATCCACCTCCGCGAAACCTCTAACCGTCAGCACAACTTCTTTAGATACGGCACCAATGTTCTGAAACTCAACTACTAGGGGACTACCCATGGGTGTTCTCCACCCACGGTCAACCCCTAACTCAATTAAACTAGTGGGGGGATCTATCCAAGCGCCAATGATGGTTTGTTCGTTCAAAGTTGTACTAGGATCTACTACTCGGTGAATCCAGGACTGTCCATTAGGCCCGTAAATTTCGATACCCAGAGGCTGTGTGTAAGTAGGATCTGAATCATAGTTGAACCAGCAATGATGAGTTACTCCATATATGCGTATCGGAGAATCAGAAGGGCATTTTAGGAAGGGGCTTGTTAAAGCTCGCTCAGTCCCAACATCAATAGTGTAATTTTCTGCCGCTTGAAGCAATACGGGTTGACCGTCTTTTTCACGTACACAATTGAATAAGATTCCTGGAGTAGTTTTTCTTACTGCGTCGGCTGCTGCTGGCGTAGCTTGAGGAATACCACCTTGAATGTATCGAACTGTCAACTCCTGCCCCGGATAGAGTTTATAGGGCTTATCGAAGATCCAAGTAGGTTGCATTGGGCGTCCTCGATTAACAAAAACACCCACAGGAATTGGACGATCCAATAAAAATCCGCGATTCTTCAGGCCATATCGCATAAACAATGTATTGTCATAACCGGAAGAAGAGGAATTTGAGTAGGCGTTGTAAAGGCTAGGCTCCCAAACGCACATATCTTGCCAAACTACAAATTCATCATATTTTTTACCACTAATCGCCAGTGCTGTGACCTTAGCCGCTTTCGTTTCGCCCGCATCTAAAATCATCACCTCACGAGCGGCGAACGGAATAAAATTCTTACCCATCAGCTTACCTCCAATAACCCGAACATGCAGACTGTGATTGTTTGATCACCATCTGGTGCCGTAGTCTCATTCAAGTTAGTGATTCGTGCTGTAAGCCGTTGACGAGCCTCTAGTTTGGTGCCTGTAGGGAAGACATAACTACGCGGACCTTCATCCCAAATGTCCCTAGAAGCTCGGTTAAACGGAGCTATGTTACCGGCAGGTATCAGCTCGTCTTGAGGCATCCAAGGGATGTCATTATTTGGATTCATTCTCCAACGAGTTTTATTTAGTTGAGGTTGAAATTGTGACTTCGCTGTAGTTGTGGTGTTGACTGTAAGCTGTCCTGGCTTGAGGAGCATTTCTTTCAGGTAGGCCGATTTAAGCCCAGAATTAAACAAATCCGCAGCATCAAAAGAAACTGAAGATGGGTAGGCTAAATTAGCTTCGAGTGTCCCCGCAAATTGTACTGGCTCAAATACCTCTCGACCTTCACTACGCAGCGCGTTAATTAGGATACTTGGATTATAGAAAAGCCAATTAGGATCAGCCGACGCCACTTCAGCTACTAGCCCCGAATCTGGGGCCAGCTCATATTCGATGGGAAATCGAAATTTAAGCGCATCATCGAATTGACTGTAAAGTTGCTGGCGGTAACTGTTAGGGGCAAATAATGCGTCAGTATTACCAGCAACTAAATTTACTTCACCTTCTTGCGAAAGACCCAATTCCCAAGCTAATCTACGGGCTACCCCGCCAGAATTAGCGTAGTCACCATCAGCCACTTCCGCAGCGGTAGATGTGGGATCTCCCGTTACAGATAACCAATGAAGTTGCAAAGGCCAAACTTCAATATTCGCAAAAACAGTGGAGGAAACCAACACAGTTTTATTCGCGGGTATGACTAGCGTTTCCGCAACCCAACGAGGCACATAACGGATTCTAGGTTTCATTATTCACTCCTTGGGTATCGTTTTGTCCGCTCTGTAAAAAGGCGGAATCTTCGATGGAAGATTCCGCCATCGGGCAGAAAGGACGAAACGAGGATCAGCCTACTGGGCGCTGACGAGGACCGTTCAACGTTACAGTCAAACCAAAGTCTCCCTTAGTTCCGGTTACGTTGTCAGTCCAGTTCGGCAGTGCTCCACGTGGGAACTTGAAGATCCCTTGGAATTGCTCGAGAGCTCCAATGTGGATCGGCATGGCCAAACGACGGGCAGCGTGCATTCCGGGCTCGCCATTGTTCATGCAGTAACCGGATTGTGTCGGAGTTCCGGCTTCTTCGGAGTTGATGAGGTCCAAACCACCGCCACTTGGGAAACGATCGATGGGGCCTTCAGCGTAGGGCTTGGTTCCTTCAACAACGAGGTTGAAGTAGATGTTGCTTTTGATGGTATTCCACTTGCGGATACCTTCAGAAACGAACACTTGCTGGTAGCCGGACTCGTCCACATTGTGAACAAGACCCTTGGCGGCGGTGTTTGTTTTCGCTTCATCAAACAGAATTTGAATCGAGAAAACAACCATTTGGTGTCGAAGAGGCAACGCGCCAGCGGTTGGCATGTTGGTATCCATGACAGTGGCTCTACCATTGGAGGCTCCACCGGGCAGCTCTTGACTGACGGTGTAGTTGAACAGAGTGACCTCTTGGGCATTCGTGTTCAGAATTTCTGCACGACTCGTTAATTGGTAATCGCCCCAATCTGACATTGTGAACGTTGCGCCATCGGGAAGAGTTACGGTTCTTACTGAAGCCATGATATTTTCTCCTGCTTGGTGTCGATAATTCGACGGTTGTTTAGGCTCTCCTTGGAGCCAGTTTCAAAGTCAGACTAGATCACTTGACCGTAGGCTGAGAGGTCGGCCTGATGGTACACGGCGCTAGGAGCCGAGCCAGCATCCGTAACTTCGGGGAGCATTCCTACAGGTTGAATAGTGAGCCCTGAATAGCCCTCACAACCAGAAAGTTGCTCGACGACGCTTGGAATGAACTGGAGCCCTACGCCCAGAACCATCGACGACACTGCGCCGGAGATCATGGAAGTGGTATCCTTGGCGTAATACAGTGGAATGCTGCATAGAACGCCGAATAGCCCGCCGAAGAGGCCGGAATATTCTTGAACTGCCCAGTGGATCTTATTGCCAAACTTGCTGGCTAGATACACACCGGCTGTGGTTGCGATAAGACCGACACCTGGACCGATTAGGTCGTCCATGCCGATGTTGCCTAGTCCCGAAAGAGCCTCTGGAACTATGAGTCCCATGTTGTTCTCGTCAGCGGGAATCAAGGCCAGGTCCGTTGTGCTCCCGTCGATACGAGAGACGTTATCGTTTTTCATGATAGTCTCCAATTGACGGGCGCACACCCGTCAGGTTGAGGGTTACTTGGCAACGCATTTGCCATTCACTTTTTTCTTGAAGGAAGTCTTGCCGTTAATCCGGCAGACGCACGCCCCATTTGCAAGAGCCTTGCAAGTGCCTTCGCGTACTTTTCCGACTTTTTTTGTTCTCTTGCTCATGGGACTCTACCTTCTTATTTGCGGCTACGTTTGCGTGTTTTTTTAGCTGCTTTAGGCTTCAAGCAACGGCTGGAGCTTTTTGGGCCGAAAGCGGCACAGCGCATTTTTCCACGGACCTTCTTGCGACGGATACAACATTTTTTAGCGGCCATTTTCATGAGCCTTTCTTGCGGTTTCCCTTAGATTGACCGCACGCAGAATGGGGAAGAATTTGAGTGTTATCGTCCTGACGACAGCGGCAGAATTTCTTTCCCGATTTACCAGTAACCCACAGAGGAGTCTTGCAACTTTTTACGACGGGTTTTTTAGCTCCGGACCTGATAGTGGAACCTTTAGGACGCCCACGCCCTCTACGCCTTGGACTAGGCAGAATGGTCAATGGGGCTGAGGTTATAGGAATCTTCGCCGCCATGGATTTGAGATCTTCTCTACAGACAGGAACTTCTTCACCGAGGATTGGCGAGTAGACCATCACAGTCTCGGTACAGCGTGACTTACGCCTGGGGAGGGATTCGTTGGCTAGACCTTCCAGTGTGATGACTCGTGCCATTCGTTACCCCTTCATGAAGTAGTGAGTAGCGATACCGGCTGCTACTGCAATGAAAGTGACCGTGCCGTGAATCCATGCTTTTTTGGTTCTTGGGCTCATTTATTTCTCCAGTAAATAAAACCGACTAGACCCAAGAGAGTTCCTACAAGGACAATAGATTTCAAATGAGATTTCGCTACCGTTCGACCCAACTCAGCTCGAGCCCGATCATTCAGTTCACTGGCATATTGGAGTAGGTCAGCTTTAACTTTTTGACGCTCTCTTGGAGACATCGAGGCCCAACGGGATACAGCAAGATACGCTCGAGTCTTGAGTAGTCCTCGATCATGCTCAGATTTGCCCTTTACAAGCAGATCCAGAAAGGTTTGTAAATCGGCTGGAAACATGATTATTTAGCTTTCCCGCTCATGTAGAGCATCGCGCCAGCAATAGCTGTAGCCGTCACAGCTCCACCGATAATCCAAGGATTGATCGGAGGCTCGCTGTAACCGTTGCTGTCATTGGTAATATCCTCATAGATGTACTCTTCATCATCATCACCCATGAGTCCGCCGTCGCCGCCCGTTAGGCCGGTGTCATCGACGCCATTGCCACCCGTTGAGAACGGATTGGAAGCACCGGGATTGGTGGTATTGGCCATTTTCATGCCACCACCGCCACCACCACCCGTACCTGTATCGGTAAGATCGACTGCGGTCATATTGGTGCCTTCGCTCGTAGCTTTGCGGCCCTTCTTAGCCATTTTCGCGGCTTGCGAGAGCATAGCTGCTTGCTGCTGAAAGCCTTTGACGGCTTGCCTACGCTGCGCTGGTGTCAGTTGCATCCACACCTTGTGCAGTTGCGTTAGCTGGGAGCGCAGTTGGTTTTTCTGAGTTGGGGTCAACTTCGCAGTTGCTCGATTCCAAGCTGCTGTGAGTTGGGCCATAACCTTAGCTTTTTGCTGCGCTTGAGCTTGCTGCGCTGCTACTGTTTGCTGTGCAGCCTGGTTGCCGTTTTGAGCGTCGGCAGCAGCTTGTAGGTCAGCAACATCACCCTTCGTGGAGTTGTCGTAGACCGTACCCTCTGTGAGCGCGGCTCGTCTACCCTGCTTCTTCTGATAACTCATCGCGTAATTGCGGAGCTGCTGTTGGAAGTTCTTCACAGCATTTTGGCGCTGCATCGGAGTCATTTTCTGCCACTTAGCAAACATACGTTTGACCGCAGCTTGAGCCTGCTTGCGCTGTGATGGATTCATTTGATTCCATGCAGCCTGCAATTGGGCTTGAACCTGCTTCATCATCATTTGCATTTGACGCTTGGCTTCGGCTCCGCGCTGGGAATTAACCGTATTCGCCTGGCCTTGAGAATCTTCGTAATTGGATTGCGCCGGATGATTCTTCGCGGCGGGTTTCCGAGCATTCTCTTGTGCTTCTCGATGGCGCTGCGCGGCTAGAGCGATGAACGCTGCCGAAGCAGTGTCCTTCTTAGCAGCTTCGCGCTGGGCAGAGCGATAAGGCATATCGCGCTGGGCTTTAGCCTGTTGACGAGCTTGTTCTGCTCGATTGGTGACACTGGGTTGGCCTTGTCGTCTCGCGGCGGGCAAAGAAGGTTGTCCGGCACCTTGAGCACGAAGAGAAGCCGAACGCTTGTTCGCTGCTCGAGTAGCGGCGGCGAATTGACGTGCGTTCATCTTACGCAAACCCTTTTTACCGGGATTGACTCTAGTCGGCATCCGGACCGGTCCCATTGCACCGGTTGACTCAACTACCAAACCGGCAAAACCACCAGCGCCGGCAATTTGAACTCCGTCGTTGAGACCAGCTATCGTTCCGCTGGGAAGCGATTGGAGAGCTTCAGGCCCCAAGTGGGCGAGGGCTTGTGCCAACGCCGAACGAGAGGACTTATCCATACCCGTTGCCGCTCGGTCCATTGTGGCTTCGATGTCAGCGCCGTCGAGGATTTGACCATTCGCGAGTTCCGCGTCACCATGATATTTCAGCGCCTCACCAACTGTATTCGGGTCGCCAGTGAAACGCATTCCCTTCACGTTCGACACTTGATCATCTCTTGTGATGTCTGTGTATTGAACGTGGGTCTGGTCAACTAACTTGGTGATGTCTCCAGTTTGCGAAAGAGCAGTTTCTCTTTTTAGCTTCGCAACCATCCGAGCTGTTTGTTGGCTTGCGAAAGCTAGAGGGTCCATCTCATCGCTATAGACTTCCGGCTCACCGCCGATGTCTTGCATATCGTTGGAGCCCATTACGGAGCGCCCGATGGACCCATAATTCTGACGAGTCAGTGGTGCGTAATTCGGCTCACCAGCATTAGTTACTTGAGTGGCCTGCACTTGGAACTCGGGGGGAATTACAGACGTATACGCTCTACCCATAATAATCTCCTACTTAGGGACTTTGCCCGCCCAGCGGTTAGTCACTATTGGAGAGTGACGACCATTGGCGAATGTCGTTTGAATTTCGTATGCACGGTATCGGCCTAAATCCGGTTCCCATCCTACAAATGAACCCGGCTGTGTGGTATCCAAAGCCAGGACGTATGTAGGATTGGCGCGAGGCAGTCCTACTAAAGCATAGATATGCCAACTCTTACCATCACCAGCAACGACCTTTGCGCCAGTGATGTAACCAATTGACGAGAGCATTGCACAAATTAGGATGGTATGGTCATCGCAGTCGCCGCCTCGAGCATTGATTGTGCGTCCGGCAGCGGCGTAGTAGTCATAATCTCTGGGGTCTTGCTTATACGCTATAGCACTCTTAACCCACTTGAAAACTCGGAGCACTTCTTCTTTTTCAGCGCTGCCACCATGATCGGCAGTACCACTAACTACATCACGTAAAACGAAGTCTCTTAACATATACTGTTGACCTTCGTTATTCTTCTGAGGCTTTCGCACTGAAGAATCAATCATCTTAGAGATGAGGGCAACGCGATCTTGCATTGTGTAGACATGCGGGTGTACGGTTGGCTCCATGTATCTTGTTATGTCACACATGTAACTATCCGGTCCTGCTTAATTTGGCCTATATGAGTTTAGAGTTATAGGTAATCGGGCTTTTGGGAGGGTCGAAGTAAAGCACATAGCGCGGCGGCAGTATGGTCGAAAGCCAGTAGGGCTCTGAGTTTCGGCCCCAAGTTGGGGTCACACTTTAAAGACAATTCAGCGGCCTCCAACAAAATGACACGGTATGAGTCTGGACTAGCTTTACCATTCTCCCATTTCGTCACAGTCATGGGATGTACACCCAAGATCCGTGAGAATTGAGCCTGGCTCAAGCCCAGTTTATCACGTATCGATTTTGGATCAAGATCCATTCGCCTCCTCCGATACTGGTTCGACTATTTCTTCGTCCTCAGTAATCGGTTGTTCCTCAATTGTAGTGGGCTCCTCCTCAGTTGGCTCTGTAACAGTTTCAGTGGTTTCAATGACTTCAACTTCTTCGTCTTTTTTCTTGCCCTTATTGGGTTTGTAACCAGTCTTCGCCCACTTATTCACATCACCGCCATTTTGAACAAACTCAGCGAAATCATACATGTTTTCGATTAGTGCCTCGCTAGTAGGAATATCAGTACCTGTTGGACCCATAACTACCAGGTGGCTCATTTCATAAGCATCAAAGATTTGAGCTGTGACGGTTTCAGGTGCCGAGAGCCAATGGTTAGCTATTTTATTGCCCGAAGCCGCATGAGCGTAGAGACGCGCAACGGCCTCAGATACGTGATCACTGTTCATCAAACTAGCAATAATTCGCTGGAACGCCGCATCGCGCATGAAACGATCAATTTCTTCATCGAGTAATGCGTCTTGGTCTTGAATATTTGCTTTTTCTTCTGCTGGAGGAAGAGCTCCAAGCGCTTCGGATGCTTCTATTTGGGGAACTGGTTCGGGCATTGGTTGTTGAATTACTACTTCTTGAACTTCCTCTTCCTCCTCACCACCACGACTAAGCGCGGCTACACCGAGATCGCGCAGAGTATCTAAACCTTGGAGCACTGCGTCTCGTACCGGATGATCATCTCCACCACCCATCAAACCGCTTTTGGCGATCTCCATCACCATGTTCATGGTTGCTTGGTTACTCATAGTGAGCGTCGAGAAGATATTACTCATCTTCTCATCTTCACCGGGGCGCTCGTTAGCCATTTTCATGACTTCGAGTAATTGAGATTGTTGAGCTTGAGCCTGTGATTGTTGGGAAGTCATGAGAGGAACTAGCAGTTCCAACATGGGATTGCCTTTGGGCTGAGTATTCTCAACTCGTTGCAACTCCAAGGTGCGTTTGAGTTCCTCCATTTGACGCTCTTGAGCACGGAATCGTTCATCTTGAAGGCGTTCCTGCTTCATCTGTTCAAGTTCTTTTTTGAGCAATTGAACTTCAGTATCTGCAGCAGTAGCAGCGGCAACATCGGGTTTTTGATTCTGGAACATTCCCATCATCATTGCCATCATTTGCTGACTAGACTCGCGTTGTTGCTGCTGCATTAACATTTGTTGCTGCTGTTGTTGCTGTTGATTTTGATTTTGCATCATCATCATTCGATCCGAGGATTGCTCTTGAGCCTTCAATGCTTCCTCCGATTGCTTACTCATGTAAGCTGCAATATCGTTTATTTTGAAAGTATTCTCCGAGTTTCCCTTGCTAACTTGATTAGTTGATCCAGCAAGTGGATTAACGGGACCACCAAACCCCGCCAACCCCCCAGGATTCGCGCCGGTAATAGGCATACCGAATCCGGGGATTCCTCCAAGAGCGTTTCCGAATTGTGCGGCATCATGCAACTCCTTTGATTTGGGAACTAATCGCGGGGGAGCACCTGTTATATTCAATGGTCCAATTCGTTTGGATTCGCCATTAGCGCCAGGAGGCACAATAGTAATCATATACTGACCACCACCACCCTCAGCCAAGCACAACGTATCAAGCCCTCCACCGGCTTCAATCTCCTTGAGATCCTGCCCCTCAAGCACTACAAAAAGTGCTTCGCCTCGATTAGCTTCTTTGCGGTAAATTTTGAGCGTAGCTTTTGAGTATTGCTGCTGCAATTGCCGCAACAAGATAGTGTTCTCGTCACCACCGGCAGCGGCTATAGTTACTGCAGTCTTCACAGCGTCACTGACATCCTTCGTCATGTCTGCAACTGTTTTCGTTAAAACGTCCTCGACCTTTTTGCCCTTTGCCATTCTCTATTCTCCTTTAAAAATTTCTTCGAAATCTTCGTCCGCCGCAACGCCCACTACATTCTGAATAACAGCAGTTAAACCGCATGCAGTGAACGCCAGTTGAATTGCTCCCGCCCAATGACCACCAACCAAAAAACCAATCCCCAACCCTGTCCACCAGGCATTACAAGATGGACACCTCATTACCGCCGAAAAGTATTTCGTCGGACGACTCCATGACAGCGATAGCCAGAACAATGCCCGCAACCAATACCCAATTTCTGAACCTGTAATCACATAACTCATCCCAAATGCCAGGAGGCAGTAGCAGGCTACCTCCGAAAGATTGAATAACTCTATCGGCATCATCATCCCTCGTAATTTCGTCGTTTACCCACATAGTGCATTCTCGATGTTGCTACCTCCCCCGTGTGCTTTTTCGATTTGAAGTACGGACATTCTTTCGGCTGATCTCGCAAGTCGTGAGGAAGATCAGAATCCAAGAATTGAGAAGGGATCGTAATCGGTGCGAAGGCGTGAGGCATATGACCATCCCACTGGTGACAAGCTCCATACATATCTGTGCGCCCGTACCAAGCTGGATCGTGCTGGAGCGAATTGAACGCCATCATAAAAACTTGCTGCTGACTCACGAACTCCTCTTGCCCCATTCGCAAATCAAAGAATTTACAATGTCCGCAAATGTAGAGTTTGTTGATTCGTTTGAGAACTGCCTCTTTAGTAGCCTCGTCCGGCACTACGATCCGAGCCTCTCCCGAATAGGGGTTTTTAGCCTTCTCTTCTTCCGTAACTACGTCTGAAATTGCATCGCCAGAAAGACTCTTTACAGTATCAACCATGAATGTTACCCTCTTCTCTCCGGGGGGAGTTTAAGTTCAAGATTTGGGTACCAAGTCCGCGCAACCAGGAGCTTTCTCTGCCGACAGTTCTTGATGTTTGGGGCAGTAGCCAACATTGTTCTTCGTAATGAGGGGCTTCCCGTACTGCACGCTCATCGCCTCGCAAATCTCTTTGACCATCTGGCCTTCCCCGTTCGAATAGACATGCGTAACCTTCTCTAACTCCTGCACGCCAACTTCTCGATTCCACAACTCGCAATCCTCGCAACGCTTCCCATCTTCTCGTGCAGGTCTGATTTCTAAGTTCGGGTGAATTAAGTTCACCTGAACCGTCAATCCCTCGAATAACTTTCGTTTGCGCTCCTTGAACGGTTCGTCCTTTACCAATTTCTCACCGGATACGATGATAGCCATGTTCGAAAAGACCTGTTTACTGTTCATCGTAGGGTAACATGTCTCAATACCTGTCTCAGGATCTACAGCAGGGGCGAATTCCATTGTTACTGGAAATGACTCAATTTGTGCCACAATTGGCACACTTCCTTCCTCGAGTGAGTGTTGACAAATCGTCAACCCTTCGCGCTTAAAGCTGTATACGACAATGATTTTATCAGACATGAGTCGTCCTTTCTCGTAACTCAGCGGGATTGCTGAATTGTGTCTACTGATTTTGCCCTGTTGGTATGAGTCCTCGCTTACTTTGATATAAGCCCAGACTTACTTATTTGGCAACATCAATTTTAACAATTAGGCAAAGGGTGAATTTAACACTAACCCAAATAAATAAATTACACGTCTGGTGTAATGGCACAATTTGTGCCAAAAAAAGTGGGGCATTTTGCCCCACTATGTCTCAAACGGGTGGCGAATGAGACACTTAGTTCATAAGGCGAATGAGACACTTAGTTCATAAGGCGAATGAAACACTTAGTTCACAAATGAGGCGATACTCAAGTCTTGGTATGATGAGAGCCCCTCAGAGTCTCTACAAGCCCCTAACCTGAGCCAAGCCCTAAGATCGTCTCAGAATCATCTCAGATTTGACCTCAGGCCCCTTGAGTTGAATCCCAGACCTCAGTCTCGAGTACCCCGCTCAGGTCTAGTACGTGTGGAGTTGTTTGGAGTACTCACGTTTGTAGGCAGGAATTGAATATATGGATAATTAGGCCAGAACACGAAGTAGCTTAAAAAGTCGGTCCAATGTTCCGTTTACTCGAAGACTTTGAAGACAATTTTGGGCTGGAAAGTGAGTCATAGTAAGGGTGTCCTAGCTGTCCTAGGTATATATATATAAACCCCCCATGTGTGTGTGTTTATTTTACATATGTATATAATAATTACATATTAAGGCGACCCAGATAAAACCCTTTGTATATTCTTCCATTATTTTCATTCTCCCCAGTATGTATATAGGGAAATCCTGTTTTTGTATTTTTACTAGGACACTTTTTAAAAGCTATTTAATACTCAGTAGTTACTGAGCCCAAAATCGCCGATTTGCGCAAAAAGACACAATAGGACAGTAGGACAATAATAGTGCCCTTATGAGTTAAGTAGTGGTAACTATTGAAACGAGATAATTCCGTAAAAGGGATTCAGGCGAAAACTAGCTCTAAATATTTCTCTTTTTGACCCCTTTTTGACCCTTTTTGACCCTTTTTGACCCTAAAAACAGCGTTTTGGGCCGTGTTTAAATCCAAAAGGCTGCTACAATTATACAAAAAAGCACGCTACATCGGCGAATTACCGGCGAACTATCGGCAAATGGATTGTAGGGG